>MTKZ01001356.1_pt3 | contig 24542 bp, 22 predicted proteins | sample 1042781 | NCBI WGS metagenome assembly MTKZ01 (sample SAMN06212207, study PRJNA360539) | anaerobic digester metagenome | biome: Wastewater treatment plant; material: sludge; isolation source: anaerobic digester fed with sludge from wastewater treatment plant | place: Denmark: WWTP Viborg ... | reverse complement strand
GGTTATTGCAGATTACATCCGCAAGCCATATGCTGCAATGTACGGAGATGTTGCCGCACAAGCAATCCGCGTCCTTTATGGCGGATCGGTAAAAGGCAGCAACGCTGCTGAGTTCTTTGGTCAACCGGACATCGACGGCGCTCTGGTCGGAGGTGCAAGCCTGAAGAAAACTGATTTTATGGAGATTGTCAACGCTGCGGCAGTTTTATAACAGAAGCAGGAAAATAAAAAAGGGACGGAAAAATCCGTCCCTTTTTTATTTAAGGAAAAAATAAACTGGCATCGCACGCTTGGGTCTCTTCCTGGCACAAAAATTGCTCCATCAACAGAAGATCACATCATCGATCAATTCTTATGGGGGAGCTGATATGGCAAAAAGAAGAGCTCTGGGCGTTGACATCAGTCATTGGCAAGGAGAAGTAAATTTTTCAATGACGAAAAGAGCAGGCGCTTCCTTTGTGATAATTAAAGCATGTCAGAATCTTTGGCCTGATGATCAATTTGCCCGAAGTTGGGAAAATGCAAAAAAAGCCAATTTGCTGCGCGGAGCCTACCATTTTTTTGATATGCGAGATGGCTCAGCTTCCGCTAAAGAACAAGCCAGATATTTTGCCGATCTATTAAAAGACGACATGGGCGAATTGCGTCCTGTTCTTGATTTTGAAAGTCCCGGGATCAATGGATACCCTGAGATTCCAGAACACGAGGAATCTGTTCGTATTGTGACACAATTTATGGAAGCTTTCTACCAAAAGACCAATGTCTACCCTATGTTGTATACCAATCTATCCGGGGTCGAAAGACTTTCGCCTTTGAGTGATTTTTTGTCTTCAAAAGAACTTTGGATTGCCTGGTATTACACCAAATCCAGAACGCCTAAATTTGGCAGTTGGCCTAATTGGCGGATCTGGCAATATAAATCTACCGGCAATGGGCTTGCATTTGGCGTTGAATCCAGCGGATTGGATATGAATGCCTTTAATGGAACCGAGGAAGATCTATATCAGTATGCAAATTCACTGGGTATTTCCAGATCCGTTTTAAAGATGCAGAAAAGCTTCTTTTTTCCAAAGCATCCGTCCTCTGAATCGTCATTTCTCACAGATCCACAGTTAATCATACCGGAGAGGAATTCCGAAAAAGAATCGGCTGTAAAAAAAAATCCAGACTGTACTAGCCCCATATTTTCCTGAAATCGATTATTTCTCCTGTTCAATTTCGAACATGTTTTCCAACATTGCAAGTAAAGCGCCTCCAACCGGGGGCGTTTTACTTATTAGATAATGTTGATGGCAGGAGATTATTTAAAACAAAAGAGCCAACAAGGAGGATCGAACTCCTGACCTGACGTTTACGAAACGCCTGCTCTACCAACTGAGCTATGTTGGCTAACTAAGATACTTCTCTACTTTCAGGCACCAATTATAACAGCTGATTGCTCAAAAATGAAGGAATCTGACATTTAGCAGAAATTTAAATAAAGACTTGTTATTCAAATCAATCAGGAAAAACATCACGCAACAAAGAATCCTCCCCATATTTTGAACTGATGAACATTCAGAATTCAAAACATCGGGAGGATTTTTTCGAAATACGAGTATATCGCTCAAAAGAATGATTTAAGAATCGCAATGTAGAAACATTTTCTTTAAAATCATTTTTCAGCATTTTTTCCAGCCTGTACTATGAATGACAGCAACAAAAATCCAGTGATCACTTCATTTGGCCATAAATATCGATACGTTGGAAATGTCACACCTGCCAGAGATAATAGATTCATCCAAAAAGGAAGCGCAGCCCAAAACAGGCGGCAGCGGCGGTTGGCCACCAGGTAGATGCATGCAACGATTATCAAGCCGATGTCGATACCAATTCTCCATATAAAAATAAAGAACGGATTCCGGATAGAAATCCTGCAGAGGGTATCCCAAACACCTTTCAGCGGGGTTATTATTCTTTCATATCCATAGATATCTGCATCGTTCCAGATTACGCTATCAATAAACCCGCCCGAAGGGATTTGCTTGACAGCCCAGACAAATTCAGTCCTTAACAGGATGGTTCGCAAGAGGTGAACGGGATTGGAGATGAATGTCCTACCATAGGATTTCAGAATGGTTCCCATATCGATATCAGACCAGTTAGCAATCTGATTCCAGGTATTGTCAATCTCGTAATGCGAATAGGGGACTTCGCGATAATTTCCAGTGATTCGGTCTAAAAGCTGCGATGTTGCTGTTGGCAGTGTTCCGCCAATCCGTACAACGCCGATCATGTCATTGACCATAACGCGATCCAGTGTATTTTTTCCAAAATCTAAATGCACAACTGGCAGAGATCGATAAACAGGTCCCGTGATAATCCAATAAAGTAGACCAGATAGTATGACCGATATCATCAGCCTGCGATTTCTTCTTCTGATCCCTGTGATCAGTAAGTAAACCCCGGCAGCAATTCCGGGCAGCATCCCGTTATAGCGGAATAAACAAACACATAAAAGACAGACAGTTATTTCCGGAATGGTGATTCTTTTTGAATGACAGATCTGCTGGCCTGAGATAATTTCAGACAAGACCAATGTCAGCCACAGAAGAGATATTCCATATGGAATATCCTTCCAAATCGTAATCACGCTGAGGCCGTTATTCGGAACTGCAGAAAATTGGAGGATAAAGATCAACAGCAGGTATTTTGGTATACCTCTCTTATACAGCCAGGTCAGGAAGCTGCTACCGATACCTGCAAAAAGAAGAATCTGTAACATCGCGATAAAAAGCGGTGACGGGATGATACGGATCAGGTACCGCAAGTAGAGCGTATGAAAGGGAGTATGCGCATCATCGATAGGCGTCTCACCAATCGCCTGCCACCATTGTCCCTGCGAGTCCATGGAAGAAATTGCCGGATTATATGCGATCAAATACAGAGTAAAGATCAGGATGAACAATCCAAAAAACTCAAACCAAATCCAAAGAGATTTTTCACGATTTTCGGATTTTTTAGCTTTTTCGGAAAGCAGCTCCATAAAATACAAAAAACAAAAAATTGATGGAAGCAACCAAAGTGCTGCTGAGAAGAAAAACAGGATGTTTGCTGCGGGAAGCAATGTCGAGGTCTGCGTGAGTACGAGCGTTCGATTTCCAAAGAAAAGGAAAGACAACCCAAACGCGGTTATGATCAAAAGAAAATGAATTTTCCGTGTGTGATATTTGCCGTCATCGGTTTTTTCCTTCCATTGTTTCAACAGAACTGAACAAAGAATTGTCCATATGAAAAAAAGGACCTTTTCTGCAATATGATACGAGAATTGCGGGGAAAGCAAGAGTAAACCAGCCAGAATGAGATAAAGCCATTGCCAATTCCGAAAAAGGCCGGTCATTTGTCCGCTGGTGAGCAGCCAGATCAAAATATACATCGATGTTATCACCATGCCAAGAATCAAGGCATGTGTACATAATCTCGAAATCAGGAGCAAGAAAAAAATAAACCGGATCGCACAGGATTGTCCGGCGAACAGCTGCTTGGAAGCGGGCAGAATGAGATGATTTGTATTCGAAAAATCAACTGTTTTGTCATTCCAGCGGATATTGATAATGTACTCTTTGGTTTTCAGTGGAATATCCAAAACTGCGTAACCTCGAAAATTCGTGGATCCTTCAAGTAAAAGCTGACCGTTGATTTCTTTCAGATTCGCAAATCCGGGAATTCCATCTTTTGTCCCGTTAAAAATTTCGGGATCATTCGTTTTGTTAAAGGGAAAAATTGAAAAGGTTGGATGAACGATTGATTCTGAAGGCTGGTACAGGATTCGCAAGGAGTTACGAGGTTGAAGTGCATGTGGAAAGAAACTCAGGTCTGACCAGGTGATCGCTACAGAGAACAGCAATATACAAGGGAACAGAATCCTGAAGAAATTTTTATGGAATCTGCATTTTAAGAATAATGGCGCAGCAATCTTCTGAATAAAGAAAATGGCTGTCAAAAACAGAAACAGACAGGCAAAACCCTGAAGGATTTTTTCAAGCAGCGAATGGTTATTCCAGAAAATCGATGAAAAGAAAACATTAATACTAAAGACAGCGCTGATGAAAAATAGACTGATGAAATAGAATAATTCTCTTTTTTTCCTGAACATGGAGTTGTTAGTTGAATTACACAATGACTTTTTTCATTACCCAGGCAGGTTCAACTTCTTCCCGGATATGACCTTGATGGTCTATATATGTCCACCTACCCGAATCTTCTCGAATAACAGAAAACCCGTTTCTTTCATAAAATTTTTTACAACGGCGGTTCGTTTTGGCACAATTCAGAAAGATGCTATGAACTTTACGGTCCCTTGCCGTGATTTCGCAGATCTTAAGAAGCAGCGTTCCCAGTCCCTGGTTTCGGAAAAGCGGCTTAACACGGAAAGAACTCAGAAACATATATGGCTGATCAGGACAATATTCCGGATGAGGTCTTTTTTCCGTCAGAAAAATTTGTCCGATAATCCCAATTTGGTTGATTTCTGCAATCCAAGGCGTTGATCTGCCAGCCAGCAAACCGCGATAAATTTCGCGATAGATCTTTCGGTACCGCGTATATTCCCCATCCCATTCGATTAAAGGAAGGTCGGATTCTCTCATTAACCGAATATTCACCGAATCTAACCAGGATCCCATGGTTTCTCCTGCTAACAACAACTCGTATTATCTTACATGCTATTCGAAATATAGACAAATTTCTCAAATTGAGAAAGGAAATATGTTATTGTGGAGTGTTTGCGCAAAGCGCAAACACTCCACAATAACATATTTTTTTACCGATTGATTCGATAACATTTTAATATTTCGAATCACTACTATGGATCAGGAAGTAAAATCCTTCGTTTCATTTTTCGACGATCTTGTCTCCAGACTTTTTACAAAAATCGGCAGAATAAAAGTCAGGGTTTTGTTTTCCTCATCCTGAGAACTGATTTCTTCATCGATCCAGGCTTTTCTCAGCCGTTTCAGAACACCGGAAATCCAATCTCCCGGCGGATATGGCAGGGCTTTTAATTCTTTTCCACTGGTAAACGGTTTGATGAATCGCCATTTGGTTATAAATTTATAGATCATTTCATGCATTTTCGGATTGTCAGTAAGACAATCATAGCAATAAATCGCTTCCACTGGCAATTTTTCTAAAAAGAATGTCAAGTCACTGGGCCAGAATTCTGTTATTTCGGACATTTTTCGGTTCAACAAACCATATGCCTGCAGAATTTTTTCGGATATTTGAGAAAGCTGCAGTCTTTTGCATATTTCCGATATCGTTTCCGGAGAGTAATTACTCCACCAAATTAAATATTTTCCGATGTTTTGGACAAAAACACTGTGATCCGGTATGAGATCCTTCCAATAGACTCCGGGATTGGCTTCCACCAGTTTGCGGTAATCCTTTGCGCATCGCTCATTCCAATGCATTGAAGGATGAATCTGTTGCAGCAATCCCAGTTTTTCGAGCCGGCTGAGGCTGATTTCCGGAATACTTTCGCGAAAACAGAGATCCAATTCATTTAAAATTCTCCGCCCGGAAACCTGTTTCAGCAGTGATTGCGCTTCTTTCAACAACAGCATGGTATGTTTCTCAATCGTAAAACCAAATCGTTGTTCAAATCGGATTGCACGCAACATGCGCGTGGGATCGTCGGTGAATGATAGTGAATGGAGGACGCGAATCAGTCCGCTTTGCAAATCGTGGAAACCGCCCCAAAAATCCAACAAATCGCCAAAATGATCACCATCCAGCCTTAAAGCCAATGTGTTGATCGTGAAATCTCTGCGATGTAAATCCAGCTTGATGCTGCTCCGTTCCACTTTTGGCATCGCGGATGGATAATCATAAAATTCAGTTCGGGCGCTGATCAGATCCAGTGAGTTTGGAAGTTCCATATAGAACTGCGAATTGTCCTGATGCTCTGAACTGGAAATAATTTCCGGATGGATACTGCTGATCATCCACTTGGCTGTACCAAAACGGGCATGCGTCCGGACTGTTCCCCCATACATATTGACCAGGGTGCGAGCTAAATGAATCGCATCTCCTTCAACGACGATATCAAAATCGACTACCGGTTGTTCCAGAATCAGATCGCGTACAAAACCGCCCACAATATAAATTGGATAATGGCAGGAGTATGCAGCCTGCGAAACCATCTGGATCAGTTTCAGAGAAGATGGAGGAAGTACCCGGTGTAAAGTCTGAGCATAATTTCTGTTCCCCGGTATACTGCTGTTGCCGGTTAAAATTTTGATCAGATCCGTTCGCGTGACAATACCGATAATTTCTGAATTCTGTTCGTTGACCACAGGGATTTGTCCCCATCCGGAGAGATTCATCATCTCTTTCAGATAGTCGATCGAATCGTTCGGTTTCACAGTATAGTCGCCAGGATCCATTATCGTTTCAATGGAGGGATCCATGTCAAAAGCGATTGCCCGATCAACTGAGCGGCGATTCAATAAACCGATCAGTTTTCCGTTGGTATCTGTAATGGGATATCCTTCATAACCGTAACGGTGAATTAATTCTGCTACACTCCGAATCGGTGTTTCTGAAGAAATCGTTAACGGACGCGTAGACATGATCTGTTCTACAGTGATAGGCGGAGTAATAAAACCAGGAAGTAAATCGAGTAAATCCTTTTTTGTGGAAGAAAAAAGATCCAACAGGTTTTCATCTTTTTTCAAAGGGATCAGTCCGGCTGCCGCTCTTGAATGTCCGCCTCCGTTAAAGCGTTTCATTATCTGACCAACATCAATTCGGTCATTTGTGGCTCTGCCGATTAATCGAATACCTGCTTTGGTAGCTAAGATAACGAAAATTGCATCCGGGGAAAGCATATCGCGCAGATGGTGGGCTACCGTAGAAAACTCATCGCTGATATCCCTGGCATCCGCAGTGGATAGAATAATCTGCTGTCCTAAAATCGAGATGGTTTCACAATTTTGCAGAAGACGGTCGCAAAGTATGTTTTGAGCTTCTGTCAAAGGTGCGTTCAGAGATCTTCGCAGGATATTCAAGTCGGCTCCCTGACTGAGAAGCCATGCTGCCGCTTCCAGATCGCGCGGGGTTGTACTGCCATAGGTGAGATTCCCGGTATCCTCATAGATGCCCATCAGTAGAAGTGTGCTATGAATCGGATCCGGAAAAATCTTCTTCGACCGGATAGCTCCGACAAACATGCTTGTGCAGGCGCCGGTTCGATCAAAAAAACATTTCCAATTCTCAGGCAGATTCACACGCGGTTGATGATGATCCACAACGGAAATCAGTGTATCCTCATTAATAATCGATGTGTTTCCGATTGATTGTGTATCGACTAACTGTGCTGTGACAAGTTTCTCGTCTGGAAGTTCGTCCCATCCTTTAAAAGGGAAATCACTTTTAAATTCGTTTAGAAACGCGGTAACATTTCGATTCATCCTTTTTGGATGCACCGGAAATCGATTGGGTTCCAGAAGCCAGGCAGCCAGTACAGAAGCGATTGCATCAAAATCAGCCTGTTCATGTGTGATAATAATTTCCATATATGCTAATTGTCAGCCGATCGGGTAATTCGTCAAGTCCCCGGAAACTAAATCTAAAACGCAAAAGTTGCGGGCGCTGCGAAAGGCACCGCCAATGGCTCCCGGATTAATGATTCGAGTTTTGCCATAGACATCATCTCGGATTCGATGCGTATGTCCGTGAAAAATATAGTCATAGCAACCTTTTTGTGCCAGAGTGTTCAGAAGCGATGTGTTGTGTCCGTGAAGCGCAGCAATATGCTTTCCGTCAATAATATCTGTGAAGACTTCTCCGGTTGAGCTGCCAGCTTTGCACTCCTGAATAGCAAATTGGATCGACAAGGTGTCCAGATCACCATTGCCCCAGACATGATGAATGCAAAAATTTTTAAAAAGTTCTGCAGTCTCGCCGCGCGTCATGTCACCGCAATGAATAATATGCTGAATATTCATCACAGTGAGCCTGTCAAGCGCATCTTCGATTCCATAACAATTGTTGTGCGTATCAGATAAAATCGCAATTTTCATAAGCTGAAATTTCCAGGAAAGATTTGAACAACGCAAATTGCAGCTGATTTCTCTACAAAGGAAAATCTTTTATAAAAACAAGATTTTTATATCCAATAATTCGAAATATCAGCAATTTGAAATTATAAAAAGCCTTCTGAAAAAAGATAAAAAAATCAGGTTAATCTATAAGCCGCATTCTGTTCAGAGGAGACCTCGAGATCTCCCGCTTAGATGACCATCTCTCTGGGACGCATGTTACCATACGACTCTAGCAGCCTACCCGAAGCTTCGAGGGGATCGAGCAGATCCCCGCATATGCGCGATATGCTTTGCTTCTGCTTGGCCTTGCTCCAGATGGGGGTTACCCGGCCGCAGTGTTACCACTAACGCCGGTAGTCTCTTACACCACCTTTTCACCCTTACTTCATTTTCATGAGGCGGTCTATTTTCTGTGGCCCTTTTCCGGCAAGTTTCCCCGCCCCGGACGTTATCCGGCATCTTGCTCTAAGGAGTGCGGACTTTCCTCGGTGCGAACACGCCACACCGCGATCATCTGATTAACCTGACTTATTAATCATAATATGCTTTTTCACGTCCGTCCAGTTTTGTGACAGCAATTCCAAATAAAGAAAGGAAGAAAGGAATAATTGTTGTTGTGACAGTAATTCCTATGAAAATAGAATTCAATTTTCATTTTCGGATGTGTAATTTTTTTCATCTGCTGTTCGAAATATGAAAAAATTTGTTGTTGTTCTTATGGCTTTGAGCTTTGCTCAAAGCCATAAGAACAACAACAAATTTTCTTGATTGAATCGAAAAGTCAATCCGTATTTCGAATTACTAACTATCCATAACAAGTTTTACCCCCAGAAAAGGGATGATTCATAATTTCCACCAAAGCGTTTCACCTTGTTGATACCGTTTAAAACCGCAGCGAGTCAGCACATTTTGAGAAGCCGTATGATCCAATCCTGTTTCTGCTATTACATGAGCGATTCCATTCTGATGGAGAGCCCATCGGCACATTGCCTGAATCGCTTCCGTCATATATCCCAGATGCAGAAAATTACTTCCAAGGCCATATCCGATTTCCACTTCGCCTTTTTCATCGGGTTTATTTTTAAAATCAGCTGAACCAATCACCGTTCGATCCATTTTTCGAATCAGAAACCAGAAAGTATGAAACAAATAATAAGGTTCATCCGCTTCAGTAATCGGCACTTGCTGTTTTACAATCTCCAAAAATGATCCGGTCATCGGTTCTGCCTGGTAGCTGCAATGCAGTTCGTTTTCCAATGCGGAAATGTTCTCTATCCACAGTCGCAATTGTCGGGCGCTCAATGGAATAATTAAGAGTCTCTCGGTCTCGAGCATTTAATTTCTCCTGTTAATTTGCTTTCTGAATTCTTGAATGCAATATTCAAAGGCAAGAATTTGCAGATTTTTATTGTTAAGGATGATTTCACGGGTTTGTCTGAGATTGGATGATAAAGGGTTGATGCTTAACGGGTATAGTATTCATAACCGATTTTCAGAAAATCGCCCTCAATATGTAAAGCCAGCTTGACATTTTATCCCTTTTGATTATAATAACAAGTAAAGCGCGCTTTACTTTATTGTGAATGGAGTGAGAAAATGGAAAACAAAATTTCTCAACTGCGGCAGGAACATGGCCTTACGCAACAAATGCTTGCGGAAAGATTATCCGTTTCCCGCCAGACAATTATCTCACTGGAGACTGGTCGTTACAATCCTTCAATACGGCTTGCATGGCAGATTTCACACCTGTTCGGAAAGACTATTGAAGACGTATTTATTTTTCAGGAAGATGAAAAAAAATGACAAAAACAAATAATCGTCTTATTATTTATATTCTATTTTTGGTAATAGGAGCAGTCCTGTTTTTTCTTGCAGGAACCGGCAGAGTGGATTCTTTTTGGTCGGGCATGGGTTCTGCATTGTTTGCTATCAGTATCTTGCGATTATTCCAAATAAACCGCTATAAAAAGGACAGCGATTATGCGGAAAAAATGAATATTCAGAACCACGATGAACGGAATCAATGGTTGTCGGAAAAGGCGCGATCTTCCGCATTTACTTATTCAATCGTAGCGCTGAGTATCGGTGTGATTGCTGCAAGAATTATGCACAAACTCGAATGGTCAACGCTGCTGGGAATGGTCGTCTGTTTCCAAGTTTTCCTCTATTGGGTATTGTGGTTTGTGTTGAAGAAAAAATACTAAATTTTTTTCAATATTACGAATTACCGGATAAGTTGTCAGTAATTCGAAAAATGAAAAGGATTCTTTGTCGTTCTTATGATTTTGCGTAAAGCGCAAAGCTATAAGAACGATGTTTTTTTGCGTGAATCGAAAAATCAATCCATATTTTAGACTGCTAATCAATTGTTGAAAAACACATGAATTGAGATTAAGATTATTTGGCAGCAGCAATTCGAAATATAAGATTGCCCTTTTAAATCAATGGAGATAACTTGTCGGTGTGATGTTTATACGCAAAGCATAAAAACATCACACTGATAATCCATCCTCGGCATATTTTGAATTATCAAATTGCAATCTATTATGATTATAATAAGAGGTAATATTATCAATGAATATTCTTGTATTTAATTGCGGAAGCTCATCGCAGGGCTTTAAGGTCTACGAAGTAGATCAAAATCATGCAGAAAAAGTTGTAATTTCTGGAAAGGCAAAAAATGTTGCAGCCAGGACACAGTCACAACCTTACCTTTTTTGGAATATGAATGACAAAACAGAACAGAAATTTTGCGATTTGTCTTCACACAGACTAGCGGCACAGGAGATCATCGGAATTCTTAATGCAAAGGGGATCCAACCGGATGCCATCGGACACCGATTTGTGCATGGAGGAAAGTTGTTTCAACAGACAACCAGGATTGATACTAACACACGAAATCTGCTGATTCAATGCCTCCCATTGGCTCCGATCCATAATCCGAATTCATTCAGCGTGATCGAAGTATGCGAACAACTACTGCCATCGATACCGCAATATGCTGTTTTTGATACGGCATTTCATTCGCAAATNNGAATCTTCCGCACGTTATGCTATTCCAGGTTCCATTGCAGAAAAATTTGGCTTTCGCAAATACGGATTCCATGGATTGTCCTATCAGTATGTCTCAACGAAAACTGCGCAACTGATCGGAAAGCCACTGCAAAATTCGAAATTCATCTTATGCCACTTAGGTTCCGGCGGATCGAGTATCACTGCCGTTCGAGATGGAAAATCGATTGATACCTCAATGGGGTATTCTCCGCTTGCCGGGCTGGTCATGTCCTCGCGAAGCGGTGATTTGGATCCGGAAATCATACTGGATTTAGTCCGATCCGGTTATTCTGCCGATGAAGTCAGCCGAATATTGAATCGAGAGTCGGGTTTAATTGGTTTATCCGGGTTTTCTTCAAACCTTGCAGAAATCATTGATGCGGCAGAAAGCGGAAATGTATCTTGTCAGATTGCATTTGACGTTTACGCACAACGGTTAATGGAGTATATGGGCGCCTTTTATTGGCTATTAAATGGGGCAGATGCTATTGTGTTTACCGATGATATCGGAGAAACCAGCTGGAAATTACGCGAAAAATTGTTTGGAGGCAAAGATCTTCTGGGTGTGAAACTGGATCAGGAACTGAACAGACAGGCAACTGGTTCTAAACCCTCCTGCATCAGTCAGGAAGGCTCAAAAACTCAAATCTGGGTTATTCCTACCGATGAAGAGATAGTCATCCTGAACGAAGTGAGAGCGATCATCGGATAACAAAAGCGAGTTTTCAGCATAATCGTATTTCTTGTGATTCGTACCAGACTGATTTTCCCTTTATTAACTTGAAATATGAAAAGAATCCATATATCAAGTTAATGTCTGGGTTCAACCATTTGAAATAAGAGAGGGATTACTTGTTATTGTGCTGTTTTTTCGCCCCGAAAAACAACATAATAACAGATTTTTCCCGATTAATTAAAATCACAAGTCGATATTTCAAATTGCTGTCCTGGTTCTGCACAGCTTGACGTTCATTGAACAAATGTACTATAATTATTCAAAGAGAATTTGATGGAGGACGAATGGCTAAGAAATCTGCTGATCAATTTAATTCAGTTTCCGGATCCGGAGAGATTGACCCTGACGCAAGACGGGCAATGTTAGATAAGGCATTGACCGATATATCCAAACGATATGGTGAAGGATCAATCATGCGTTTGGGAGAAGCAAAACACATGCAGGTGGAAGTGATACCTACCGGCTCATTATCGTTGGATCTGGCGCTGGGTGTCGGCGGCATTCCGCGGGCACGGATCACAGAAATCTATGGACCGGAATCTTCCGGAAAAACGACGCTTTGTCTGCATATTATTGCGGAAGCACAAAAGATGGGAGGGACAGCCGCATTTATCGACATGGAACATGCGCTGGATCCCGTATATGCTGCGAAATTGGGCGTGAATATTAACAACTTATATGTCTCGCAACCGGATACAGGCGAACAAGCGCTTGAAATTTGTGAAACGCTCGTTCGATCTGGCGCTGTGGATGTAGTGGTGATCGATTCAGTCGCCGCGCTGGTTCCACGCTCTGAAATTGAAGGCGATATGGGTGACTCCACGATGGGCATGCAGGCGCGTCTCATGTCTCAGGCGTTGCGAAAATTATCCGGCGCAATCAACCAGACGAAAACAGCCGTGATTTTCACGAATCAATTGCGACAGAAAATCGGCATCATGTTTGGAAATCCTGAAACCACACCAGGGGGTCTGGCAATGAAGTTCTATGCATCCGTCCGCCTGGATATCCGCAGAATAAATTCCATTAAATCTGGAGCTGAGATCGTCGGAGGGCGTGTTCGCGTTCGTGTGGTGAAAAATAAAGTAGCGCCTCCGTTTGCTACTGCTGAATTCGATATCATGTATAACGAAGGCATTTCAAAAGCAGGAGATATCCTGGATTTGGCAGCCCAGTTAGAAATTGTCACAAAACGAGGCGCTTTCTACTCGTATAAAGATATGCGGCTCGGACAGGGACGTGAAAATTCAAAAGATTTTTTGCGGGCTAATCCGGAATTGGCATCGGAAATTGAAACTGAAATTCGAAATGCAGCTAAGGTAGGCGATATACCAATTATGTCGTTTACATCGGATTCAGATTCAGAGGATGATCAAGAATCCTGAATCCGGACTGTAATCAGTCTTCACACAAGCAAAATAGATTCACGAGGATAGCCGCAGCAATTCGAAATATCGAAATGATTACTGGATGTAGAGATGTATTTCGCGGAACGCAATACATCACTTCATCCAGTTTTTCACGATCGCTCGAATAACCAGTCAATGTTTCGAATTACGGCAATAAAACAGATTATGAATCAGATTGATATCATAATCGGAAACGCTGCAGGAATTTTTGTAGAGAAAAAGATGGTATAAAACTTGCATGATCAACGAAAGAAGGCTCTCTGATGATGAAACGACGATTTTCTATCTGCATTCTCATGATCCTTGCTGTATTATTCATTTCATCCTGCATGCGGTCGCAAAGCAAAGACGTCACCAGCAGTGAATTTATTCCCCCGACGCTGGTTGCTACTGCAATTAAAACAGCAACAATCGATCCATTTCGTCCCACCGAAGATCCTCGCGGACCCTGTGAGGATAATCTTGACTTTGTGGAAGATGTCACAGTGCCAGATGGCACAGTGTTCCAGCCGGGGGAGGAAATTGTAAAGAAATGGAAAGTGAAAAATTCAGGTACTTGCGAATGGATTTCCCGCTATTCCATTCGGATGCTGAGCGGCAACAGCATGGGTGCCGAGACAAAACAAAAGTTAAAACTACTTAAACCCGGTGAAGAAGGCGAAATTGAGATTACTTTCATCGCTCCGGATGAACCGGGAAGTTATTACAGCCAATGGCAGGCATACAATGCGCAGGGGAAATCGTTCGGGCAAGATTTCTTTATTGACATTCTTGTTGCCAATGAAAAAACAGATGAGTAAATCGTCAGCCGAAGATTGCGTTTTCCACTGGATGAATCGTTTGGGATCAACCCCCGGCAATTCCAAATATCGATTAACTTTTCGAATAAAAAGAGAAATATATTGTTATGGCAGCATTGCAATTCGCATAAAACGCTATAGCGACAAATTTCTCTCTTGATTCAGAAAGCTGATCTGCATTTTCTATTGCTGCGAGAAGGCCGGTTATACGCATTTCTTATATACCGCTGAATTTTTTTAAAGACAGGAATTTCGGAAATGAAAAAAATTTGCTATGTGTGTGCTTTATTCATTCTGTTTTTATATCCGATTCATGTTGGGGGACAGACACCGGAATCGTACATGATAGACGGATTTGTCAGCCATGCACGGACTTATCAACTGGACAGTGAAGCGCAGACAGCGAGCGACCTGGCGAGTTTCTACGGTTATGCCATCGAACCGATGAGTATCCTCAATGCNNTCAAATGCATTGCCGTTAACAGACGATCCCAACACCGGATTCGTGGGATATTATGATGATGCTCCATCGCTTCCGCCAAATTCTTATGGCGTTTATCAGGAACCGCTGGCTGAAGTATTGCAAGCGCAGGGAATACCGGCAATTGGTCTCGCATCATTAGGCATGGATGGTCTGAAGAATTATCTGCGATCCGGAATTCCAGTGATGTGCTGGGTAATCGGTCAAACCCAGTCCGGAAATGCGATTTCATATACACCCTCCAGTGGAAAGACCACCATAGTGGCTCAATATATGAATACCGTTACGGTTGTCGGATATGACGGTCAGAATATAACCATCTGGGATAATGGACAGAAATACAACCGTCCGATTGCAGAATTTGAATCATCCTGGTCGGTACTGGGTTATCGAAGCCTGGTAATCGACAATTTCACTGAGATTGCATCCGCATCGATTGAACCTGCGGCTCAAAATCGGGACTGGTGGAATGATTCGCTGGATGACTGGTGGCAGGCAGATAAGAACATACCTGATCCACAAGGTTGGAATTCTGAATTGGGAAAGAGTGATTTTGGAATTGTGCCAGAAGTAACGCCGGATTTTTCCTGGTCGGATGAAACATTCGATGAAGACTATTCAAACTGGTTCTGGTATTCGGAAGAGAACGCCGGAGATACTTCGTTTGATAACGCCAGCCAGCCAGTGTCCGACTTTGGTGATTTCTCCTCCTATGAAGGCATGGTTCCAGCAAGCGCTTCAGTCACCGGTTTTGTCGGATATCCGCAGAGCTATACATTAGATTGTGAAACACGATCTGCCGTTGACCTCGCGGCATTTTATGGAATTACGATTGATCCGATGGATTTCCTGAGCCGTCTGCCCAAATCGGATGATCCCAACGAGGGATTTGTCGGCAACTATTGGGATCCGAGGGGAAGAATACCTCCTGCTTCTTATGGCGTCTATCAAGGTCCGGTGGCTGAGTTGCTCCAGCAATATGGATTACCCGCCGTCGGATATAAAAATTACACCTGGGAACAACTGCGGAAAGAAATTGCTTCCGGCAGACCGGTCATGGCATGGGTGGCAGGAAATACAGAAGCAGGTACTCCGGTATCCTATACCCCATCAAACGGCAATACAACGAAAGTAGTCCCCTATCAGCACACTGTTGTGGTAATCGGGTATGACGAAATGAATGTAACCATTCAAGATGGCGGACAAAAATATACCAGAAATATCAATACGTTCCTGCTTTCCTGGCAGACGCTTGAAAACAGGGTAATCATCGTTCGATAAACCAGCAATTCGAAATTTGATGAAGTCTATTGAGAAAAAAAGAGAAAACTTGTTGTAGTGTTCAGGATAACCGTCAGAGATGATCCGTATCAGGGAGAAACAGATCATTTCCCGGACGAATTTCTTTTAGAGGGACAATAAAAAAGAAGGTTCGTGTCAGATAACCATTCTCTTCTTCGGAATAGTTCAAGCTCCAGATGCCGTCAAACGCTTCCCAATCCCAGGTGACAGGCCATTCATACCAGGGATCAAGAAAGGTAACAGTATCGTTCTCGGCATCATATTCTTTCAATACAACCAGATGGTTCGCTCCAAAAGGAGTCCATTCGGTTTTTGTCAGCACTGCAAGCGGCCCGTATCGCACTAAAGCGTCCAGCAAATCTTCCTTCGTGCTGTTCCGTTGAATGCCCAAATAATAATGGTTATTTTTCAGCTCATCTTCTACATTTTCGATGGATAATCCGGTTTTCGCGTGAAACGTTCCCTGCGCCGTGTTCAAGTTGATCAAGGTCTGTGCGCTGATTGTCGGATACTCATTCTGATAGGTATTCCAGAAATCCAGGATCATTTCCACAGATGCTGCTGTGCAGCCGAGCTTTGTCGGGGAGCCCCGAAATTTCAAATCAGATTGTGTGATGAGGGGCAGATCATAAGTATATGAACCGTGAAAATAGGCGGATGAAAGAGTCGGAGTAGCAGTTCTCGGAACGAGCGAAGGTGTCGGCGTATCGGGTATTAATGACGCGGTATTTGTGATCGAAGGAGTATTTGTCGCAACAGGTGACAGAGCAACTGTTGCAGTCATAAACTGCACGGCTGTAACCGTCTGATCGATCGCTTCAATTTGTGTTTCAATCAGACTGCTGATTAAGGTCTGATTTTGTCTTTCCGGCTGCTTTTTTAGACTGTCGGGTTGAACCGAACAGGACAGGATACATGGCCATATCAGTACAAGAAACAGCGCTGCTTTCCAGTATTTCGAAATCAGGGATAGCTTTTTGAAAAAAGGATAATAAATAATCTCTCCTAAATTTCGAATCGCAGCATTCTTTTGGAATCTCATCATAATAACAATTATAATTTTCCTAAATTCCTCTGTAATTATTCTTATGGATAAATTACAGCGGCCATTTTACAGCAGAATACAACGAATTTCGAAACAGCGCTGTCATTCAGCTATTCGAAATATGGGAAAGTTTTTTTGTTGCAGTGATATTTTTTCGCTAAGAACAAAAATATCACTGCAACGAATTATTCCCGATTGATTCGGATAATCAGTCCACATTTCCAATGACTGGTTTCGGATTCAGCGTTGACAAATTTACAGATAATTGGAGAAACACGGTCATGGCAGATTCTATCATGGAAAAAGTACATTTTACAACGCTGTCAAACGGCGGAGCCGCCCTGGGAAGACTGGCAGATGGAAGAGTGATTTTTGTAAAAGGAATTCTCCCTGACGAACTTGCCTTGATCCGTTATTTTAAAACGGACAGCAGATTCGTGACCGGAGAGCTGATCGATATTCTCGAACCATCAACCAGACGCATCGCTCCGTTCTGCCCGTTATTCGGCATGTGTTCCGGATGTCAGCTGCAGTTTTTAGATTACACCGAACAATTAGCAGAAAAAATGAAAATACTATCCGACCAGTTACTGCGGATCGGGAAAATTGAAAATTCAGGGGAATTTCTGCAGCCGATCATTCCTTCTCCCCACTCATCGCATTACCGTAAAAGCATCCGCTTCTTTGTTGGTGAAGACGGGAGTCTGTGTCTGCCGACATTGGATGAAAAAGAATGGCTGTCGATTAGAACCTGTCCGGTCTGCACGGAAAACATCAATCAATTCATCCCGGTCTTATCCTTTGATCGGGAGACCGGAATCGCTGAAGCCGAAATTCGGGAAGGCGATGAGGGGGAAATCCAATTGATTTTACGCGGCGAAATGGAAAAACCGGAAAACGAGGTGGAAGTCGATATTCCAGTCTCGATCGTTTATTCAAGTCCTGCAAATTCCTACGTAATCGCCGGTGACAGCACGCTCCAACAGACGATCGCCGGAATTTCGGTTGCCGCATCGGACGATGCGCCTTTCTGCTCAAATCCTGACATCATGGAACCATTGTGTGCTGCATTGTCCGCCTGGATTCCTGCCAATGATGTATACAATGTATTGAACCTGAACTGTGGAACCGGGTTCTGGAGCAAGTGGTTTGCAAGCCGCTGCCGTAAAGTCATGGCGCAGGATGAAAATGAAGCCAATGCGGAAGATTTTGTCCTCAATCTGGATGCTTTTGACAATGTCGATTTGTATCTCGGGAAACCTGAAGAGATCATTCCAGGATTGAAGGACAAAGTGAAAATTGTCATCTGCGAAACGGGATCTTCCGGTTTAACAAAAGAAGCCATCTCAGAAATTGATCGGTGCAAGGCGGATACGGTTTTCTATATCGGGCATGATCCGGCAATGATCGCAAGAGATCTTGCCCGTTTTCAGCTTTATGGTTATACAATCCAGCAGATCATTCCTTTTGACAATGAACCGAATACTGCAAAGGTATCTGCACTTTGCGTTTTGAAAAAATGACAAGATAAGCGGAAAGTCGTTGCTACGGATAAAAATATCTAATTAAGGAGAATCGGCATGATACACTTTTTTTCACAGTTTTCCCCCGTAATACAGGCATTGATCGCGACAACTTTCACATGGGCTATGACTGCTCTGGGAGCAGCGATCGTATTCACCTCCAAACAGATCTCCAAAAAAACGCTGAACCTGGCGCTTGGGTTTGCCGCCGGTGTGATGATTGCCGCAAGTTTTTTCTCCCTATTGCTGCCTGCGATTGAAGCGACGGAAGGAACCGGTGTACCGACCTGGTTTCCCGCTGTGACGGGTTTCTTGTTGGGCGGTGGTTTCTTATGGGCTGTGGATAAATTCATGCCTCATCTGCACATGAATACAGCAGATGCGGAAGGCTCAAAATCCAATTTGAGCCGCAGTTTGCTGCTGGTTTTGGCAATTACGCTGCATAATATCCCGGAAGGTCTGGCGGTTGGTGTAGCGTTCGGTGCGGCTGCAGTTCACAACGATATTTCATATATCGCCGCCGCTTTCTCCATTGCCATCGGAATCGGTATCCAGAATTTTCCGGAAGGATTGGCGGTCTCCGCACCGCTGCGGGGAGAGGGCTTATCCCGATGGAAAAGTTTCTTCTGGGGACAGTTTTCAGGACTGGTCGAGCCCGTCAGCGCTGTCATTGGTGCCGCCGCTGTCTATTTCATCCAGCCGCTGCTACCCTACGCATTGTCTTTTGCAGCCGGTGCGATGATATTCGTTACTTCGGAAGAATTGATACCGGAAGCCGAATCAGAAGAATCCGATTTGCCTACACTGGCACTGATGGTTGGTTTTGCTTTAATGATGCTGTTGGATATCGCATTCAGCTAAATGCTTTTTTTACGCAGAAAGGATAGCTCCATGTTCATTATCTCCCCCGATGCCAAAGATTGGCTGGCAAAAAAAGGTTGTTCCGCAATTGTCCTGGAACGTCAGGTGATTCAGACACATGCCTGCAGTTGCACGAACATGAATTATATGAAGGTACAGACAGGGGAACCCTCCGAAAAAGCGAATTACAGGATAGAAAACGTGGATGGCATTGCGGTCTATTACTCGGATAAGATCAAGTTCCCGCAAAACCGAAATTTCCGCATCGAGCTAAGCTCTGTTCTTGGATTGAAATCGCTAAAAATCGAAGGCGTCTTTCAGAGCGAAGAAATCAAGTTGGGATGATCAAACAATTCGCCAACCTCTCTTAGATTCAGATTAGCAGTATTACCAACCAGTTGAATCTATTCCTTGTCCATTGTCAATAGTGATTATTTTGCTTTCTGTCAAATCGAGAATTTTTAATGTTGCATTAGGATATAATTCGCCAAGTGAGTCTTTTTCTATATAAGCAAGTTTAGACTGATCTGATGACCACCCGATTACAGAATCAGCATCATCAATAATTATTTTGTCTTGTGAATTTTTTGTTGAAGTAATAATCAGTTCGGATGTGCTCGTTTCCTCAGGAAAACTGAAATACTCTCCTCCTAAATCGGATGCTTCATTATTTAGTTTTTCCATACGGATATATGCGATGTAATTATGGTCGGGTGAGAGGTTCTTATCCAGAACAATATAATTATCATCTTCCTGAACGGGAAACTGATCATCGTTATATGGATCTACACGAAGATAATCGGTATCTTGAATGACTTTTCCTGATTCGATATTCATATAATATAGTTTGTCAGATAAACCGACAGAACAAGCTCCATTGATCATTGCGAGGTATTTTCCATCAAAACTTATTTTATGTCCAATACTGTATGCATGACTGGCATCATCTAATCTCGCAAGATCTGTTATCGTTTCCGAATCTTCTGTTTGTGGATTTAAACGTATCAGTTCCACATGATCTGGACCAATAATTTTATTGTCCGTTATGATGCAATCGCCGATTGTTCTTGTAAAATACAAGTTATTCTGATAATCCCAACCCACAAGCGTATCAGCCATGATATCCGGTTTGGAAGTCTTTTCCCACGATTCAAGGACATTTCCTTGAAGGTCAAGGATTATGAATGAACTTCTTGTTTCTACTGCGACAAATTGTGAATCAGTGGAAAGCAAGGGATTATAATACGAGTTTTCCCAGGAAAGATCACCATTATCGGTAAGAGCCTGGATGATATCATTTTCAGGATCATAGGAATAAATATTTCCTTCTTTCGTATAAATTAAAGGTCGGATACCCGTTTCATTGTCTACAACTATTCGAGTGCTGTCATTCATCTTACCAAGTAGAAAAGCAGGAGCATTAAGAATACGAAATTTTATTTCTGCATCTTGGAGAATCGTCCCTTTTGATTCTATTCCCTTTTCGATATCGAAAAGATTTACCGAGTTCGACGAAAGGTGATTTATCGTAGCCTGAACAAAAGGCTCGGTGCTATCATTCGACCAAAAAATGGATATTGTCTGTCCATCATCGCGTAAAAAACGGTAATCATACAATTCTTTTATCTCTCTCCCAAGAGCATCAATTACTGGAAATCTCCCGAGAGGTTTAGTATTGGTTATTGCACTGGATAAATTTTTAAGTACGTTGAGACTGGTTTTATTAATTACATAAACGTCTTCATGATCTGGAGAATATGTATACCAAAATACTTTTTCAACTGGTTGTGTTGACAATAGGATTGTATAGGTGCGAATCAGTCCAATTGCCTGAAGCCCATTCTCATCATAATTATCATAGGATTGATTCAGCGAACTTAACTCTTCATTTTTATAGCCAACTTCAGTAATCCAGATTGGATATTCTTTCCGAAAGATTTCTTGGATCGCTTTATTAAAAGACTCGATATAATCAGCCATATTTCCTGTGACAATCTTTTCATCAATAAAATTCTGTATATCAGTTTCCGGAAAAGCGGATCCCCAATAAGTATGCAACCCAACTGCATCAAATGGCGGTTTGTCCCAATATTTTCTTGCATTGCGTAAAAAACTTGTCGGATCATAACCATTTTCAAAATCTGCGGAAGCAATTAAACCTCCCAAAATGACGGTGTCATTCGGATTGTATTTTTTGATAATTTTATAGGCTCGATTAAGCATCTCGGCATAAATGTTAATTTCAACTGATAGTGTTCCCGGCCGAACTTTTCTCCAAAATTTAATACAATTCATCTCATTGCCAATTTCCCAGTAATCAATTCCGTAACCTAATTCCTTAACGATTTTATCAATTGCATAATCCCATCTTTCAAAAAAATCATTATCATCACTGTAAAAATCAAAACCGTAAGTCAGCAAACCAACAATTGTCAAATTATTTTCTTTTGCTGCTTCGATCATCTTTCTTTGATCACTAAGATCGCTTATTTCTTTAACAGTGATTTCTTCTCGGATGAAGGAAACACCAACTTCATTTAGTGTTTTATAAGCTTCATCCATTTCGTATGAATAACCATTTCGATATGCTGTTGCTGAACCCATTCCAAAACCATTTATAGTATTTTTTGGAGCTGTTGTTGAACCCAGTTCAAAACTATCTTTAGTATTTTTTGCAGAGGCACATGACAACATAGAAAACATCAAAAAGATGGGAAACAATTGAAGGAATTTCATAATTTTCATAATTGACTCCAAATAAAGATATTCTTATGTTCTTTTTTATAACGAATCGAATCCTTCATAATTTTATGCGACAAGAAATAAATTATTTATTACTTGCTTTATTTTATCTATTATACATGTATATTTAGAATTATCTCAATGCACATGTTAATAAAATTAATCGATTTCTTATAATATTTATTATTGAGTATTTAAAACATACTTTGCATTTTTTTAATCCATATTATGTCAACTTTTCAAATGGATAATCATTTGGGAAGATAACCAGCAATTCGAATTACTTGATGATGACTTTCAGCAGTTCGAAATATAGGGAGGTTTTGTTGTAGTGATATTTTTGCGCTTCGCGCAAAAATATCACTACAATAATTTTTTCCCGATTGATTCGAATAACAATTCTATATTTCGAATTACTGGATGACTGTATTCTGTCTGACGTTTTTCGATTAAGATTAAGATTAGCTGAACGGAAAAAGAAAATTCTGAAAAATATATTCATCAAAAATATCGAGAGGAGCTGAAAAAAATGGTTCTGCAACCGTCAGATATCAAACATGTGTCTTTGGAGGTTTTTCAAATTTTTTCAAAAGATACCCCGTTGCTGACTGCGGGCAGCCGCAGCACAAACAATACGATGACGATCGGATGGGGCGGATTGGGGTATCTGTGGCGATGGCCGGTTTGTACCGTCTATGTCCGCCCTTCCCGCTATACCAAAGCATTCATGGATCGGCATAATTCATTTTCCGTATCGGTGCTGGGAGATGAATGGAAAGAACAAAAAGCGCTCTGCGGGACAAAGAGCGGCCGGGATATGGATAAATTGCAGGCTTGCGGGCTTTCTGTCGGTTTTGGAGATTTTGAAACCCCTTACATTCAGGAAGCCAGGCTCGTCATGATCTGCCGGAAACTCTATTATCAGGATTTCGACAAATCCCTTTTTCTGGACGATAAAATTGCGTTGAGCTATCCCGAAGGAGATTATCATCGCATGTATGTGGGAGAAGTGATGCAGGTTCTCCAGGCGGTCTGAACTATTGCATGATCAGCAATTCAAAATAAAAAAAGGATTCATAGTTGTCCCGTTGTTTTTGTACAGAGCGCAATAATGACGGGACAACAAGTTTTTTTTGAGTGATTTGAATAAAAAGTCCTTATTTCAAATTGCCGGGGAAGCTGTGATAATGTTCTAATTTTTGTTATAATAGAACATATGGGACTTCCGCGAAAAATTTTGCATGTTGATTTGGATGCTTTCTTTTGTGCCGTGGAGGAACAACTGAATCCGGAATTAAAAGGGAAAGCTTTTGCTGTAGGCGGCGAACCAGGCCATCGCAGCGTTGTCTCTTCCTGTTCCTATCCGGCACGAAAATTGGGGATTCATTCTGCCATGCCGATGACCCAGGCAATCCGTATCTGCCCCAGTCTGGTGATTGTTCACAGCGGGTTTCACTTCTATCAGGAGAAATCAGAAGCAGTCATGGCTGTTCTGCGCAATTGGACTCCCCTCATGGAACAGGTTTCCGTTGATGAGGCATTTTTAGATGTATCTGACATTCCTGACGAAAGTCGGCTGATCGCGCTGGCGATTCAATCGGAGATCCATGCGAAAACATCGCTGCCCTGCTCCTTTGGCGCTGCTTCGAACAAACTGGTTGCCAAAGTTGCCAACACAGTGGGGAAAAAGCAGGCAAAAAAAGGAACGTATCCGAATTCCATCCATTGCATTGAAAATGGCAAAGAAGCTGAATTTCTGTCACCGTTGCCGGTTGGAGAATTGTGGGGAATCGGAGACAAAACGGAACAATTGCTGCAGAACCGCGGCATTTACCGCATTGGACAATTGGCTGCCTGGCCGGTGGATCAACTGAAAAAAATCTTTGGCAAAAATGCCGTTGAAATCCATGAACGAGCGAATGGAATAGATACCAGCCCGGTGAATCCGGATCCTGCTCCGGCAAAATCGGTCAGTCAGGAGACTACCTTTTTTCATGACATGACGGATGAGGCAGCGCTGCGAAAAAAGATTTTACAGCAATCCGAACAGGTCGGATTCCGGCTGCGGCAAATGAATCTGCGCGGAGATACGGTTCGGCTGAAGGTTCGATGGGAGAATTTTGTGACGATTTCGCGCCAGGTTAAAGTTGGGCAAAAAGTTTGTCAGGATTCAGTGATCAATGAACTGGCTCAAAAATTGTTTTCAGAGATCTGGACTCATGATCCGCGGCCGGTTCGTCTGATCGGCCTGGCAGTATCTGGAATCGAGGACGAAGCAGAACAATTATCTTTCTTTCAGCCTTCCTCTGAAAAAGAGGATCGGCTGCTGCAGGCAATCGATCAGATCCGGAATAAATACGGAAAAAAAAGCCTCAAACGCGGGATTGATCTGGAGAAGGAATCCTTGTAGGGCGAAGCATTCTCCTGCCACATGAGAAAAAGATTGCCACGTCGGGCTGACGCCCTTCTCGCAATGACAGATCGATCCATGTTTCGAATTGCTGA
>MTKZ01012598.1_pt1 | contig 24544 bp, 19 predicted proteins | sample 1042781 | NCBI WGS metagenome assembly MTKZ01 (sample SAMN06212207, study PRJNA360539) | anaerobic digester metagenome | biome: Wastewater treatment plant; material: sludge; isolation source: anaerobic digester fed with sludge from wastewater treatment plant | place: Denmark: WWTP Viborg ... | reverse complement strand
GCAACTGCAACCAGGCCAGCCGGCAGGAGCAGCTCCGGCCGCAACCTCGTCGCACGATCGCGCGCGGGAGGGATACTGCCCAGCCCGACGGAGATCCGATCCATCTCGCTATGAATCAACGTATCGACCTGCCGCGACCGTTCGATCGCCTGGTTGCAGGAGCGACAGAAGCGCGCATGAGTAACGAGCGCTACCCGCTCGTCCGGGTCGGCCGACGGGTCGTCGTACTCGCCGATGGCCTCGGCGAATCGGTCGCAGGCTTCGCCGATGCGGCGATCCAGCGCCCGGCGACCGGCGAACAGGCTGGCGGCGACCTGCTCGGGCGTCGTATCGAGTAGTTGGGAGATGTCGAGCACGTCCAGCCCAAGCCCGACTCGCGCGATCAGCATGACCGCGTCATCAGGCCGGACTGCGCTGGAAGCGCCGATGGCAGTCGATTGGCCACGATCGCGCCACCAGGGGAGCCGCCGCAGCATGTGATCCAACACCAGCCGTGACCGTGCCGACCGGAGCAGCCGGCGCAGGCCGGCCCGGTCGTCCTCATCACGAACACGCCCGGCAAGCTCGTCCGCGACGCTGCCGGCAAACGCCAGCCGCAAGACAACTCGCAGTTGCGCCGCCACGTCGTCGGGCGGGGATGCGTCGGCAGACAATGGATCACGCTGTGTCATGCGTCTCCAGAGAACTGCGGATCAGATGCCGAGCGAACCCTGGCGAGGACCTGGATGCCACGAATCGCCAAGCCCGAGCGCATCGACCATCATTCGCGCGTTGACCACGGCGTAGTTCTGCATGTTGTTGTTGAAGATGACATGCACTTCACGAGCCTGCTGAGTCAACTGTTGGGCGACAGCGGCCAATTCGTCGATCTCATCCTGGTTATACAGGTAATTGAAGCGTTCGCCGGTCGTCTCGACCCGCTTATACCACGTCCCGGTGTTTCGCCCATGCATCCGAAGGTAGGCCAGACTTGCGTTTGTCACGGCCGGGACCAATGGCGCGGTGCCCGCGCCGACCTGCGGCGCATCGACCGTCACGTAGGAGAGGCGGAGAGCTCGCAGGAAGTCGAGCGTGCTCTCCTGTCGCGGCGGTGTCAGCCAACTGCGGTGACGGAACTCCACCAGGATCGGGTCGTCAGCCATCTGCTCGGCGCACCAGGCGATACGCTCGCGGTTTGTCTCGCTATCATCGAACCAGGGAGGGAACTGGAAGAGCACCGCGCCCAGCTTGCCCGCCTCGCGCAACGGCAGGTACGACTCGCGAAAAGCGTCGAAGATCTCGGGAGTCGCCTCCTGGTCGCGTTTGTGGCCGGTCAGAACACCATACGCTTTGACGTTGAAGATGAAGTCGTCCGGCGTTTTTTCGACCCACAGCCGGTAATTCCGCTCCGGCATAATGTGATAGTAGCTGGAGTTCACCTCGACCACGGAGAACTGCTGGGCGTAGTACGCGATCCGATCGCCAGGCTTCAGCCCCTTCGGGTAGAAGTCCTGGTGATCGGACCATGCCGCTGTCCCGACCCGGACGCGAGGAGAATCGGCTGCCATCGGGCTACTCCTCGGCCGGCGACTCAGTTTCGTCGGCGGCGGCAGCCACCTCGGCCTTGGTCGGCTTCCGGCGACGACGCACGGGCTTCGGCGCTTCAACGAGTGGCTCGACGTCCGCCACCGGCGCGACGACCGGCTCGGCCGGCGCATCGTGCCCCACGACGCTCGCGCTCTCGATAGCCTCGTCGGCCGGCGGATCCTCAGCGACCTTGGTCGGCTTCCGACGACGACGCACGGGCTTCGGCGCATCGTCTGGCGCTGCCTCGGGCGTTGGTTCGGCGCTCGCCTCTGGCTCTGGCGTCGCGTCTTCGGCCGGGGGTTCCGCGCTGGGCTTCGGTGCCTGACGCCGACGCCGGGCCGGCTTCGGTGTCGCGACGACAGATTCTGCGGGCGCTGGGTCGGGCAGCAGAACCGGATCGGGAGCGGGCTCCTCCTCCACGATCGACTCCCGCGGCGCCGAAAGCTCGGGGGCANNCATGATCCGGCGCGCTGTTGTCGACGGCTGCAGGCTGTTCCGATACAAGCCCATTTGCCTCGTCGCCCGGCTGTTCCGGCTCGGAGGCCGATGGCTGGAGATACCGCTGAGGGACTACCGCGCGCCAGGCTTCATCGAGTCCCTCGTCAGTCACGCCATAGAACATGTGAAGGTGGTCGTTGTGGCGATAGACGAGGTTATAGCGCACGTCGCCGCCGCGCGGCTTGTATGCCTTCCAGTACCCGCGGTCGCCATGCCAGGTGACTTCGTCCGCGCCCGCAGGATGGAGCTCGAGCTGTGTGATCGCGTAGCGCCACAGCCGCCGAGCCGAGTCACGGGTCACGTTATGGACGACCTTGAGATTCCTCAGGTCGCGCATCGCGTGATAGGTGACGTTATCGATCTCGTGCGAATCCACGACTTCGACGCCAGTCCTCGGAAAGGGGACCTCTTCGCAGATAACGATGTCGCGCGTCGGAGGTGTCGGTTCGACGACCGGGTGCGCTGGCTCTGGTTCGACCGCGAGGGACGGCGCGCCGTCCTCCATCGTCGGATCGACGCTCTCAACATCGATGACCGCATCCTCGGCAGTCAGCTCCTCGTGCTGCAGACGTGTCTGACCGCCTCGACCCCGGCCCCGTCGCCGCGAGCTGCGCGTCCGGGTCGGTTCGTGCGGGGCCTCGACCGCGGCGGGCTGCTCCGAAACGAGTTCGGGGAGCTCGCCGCGCTCGATCTTCATCCCGTCAACGACAAGCTGGACGATCTCATCGCGCATCGCGATGCTCGTCTCGCCCTCCTGGCGGACATAGATCGTGCTCGGGAGCACCGCGTAGGGCATATCATCGCCGGCCGGCACCTGGACGACGATGATCTTCTTCTGCTCGGTCTCCTGGATGTCGATGGTGCCGTTGATCTGGGGCGTGATGTATCGGGCCAGGTCTTCGGCGATCGCGCTGGCCTGTTCCGGCGCGTCTTCGACGCCCATTACAGGATCCTTTGACACGGCCGAGATGCCGACATAGATCGTTCCACCATTGCCATTGGCGAAGGCGGCCGCGTCGCGGACGATCGGGCTGAGCCGGCCACGGCGCGCGGGCGCCATCTCGTGGAACGACTGGACGATTGTTTCGCCCTCGGCGCGCGCTACCCGGATGAAGTCATACGGGTCATGCGCCGGCCGGTATGGACGAACACGGTTGAAATTATCCGAGCGAAAGAGCTCCTTCAACGCCGCGAACGACACGTCGGTTAACAGCACTTCGGTCATCCGATCGCAGACGCCCAGATTGCTTTCCCGGTTTGGATCCCGGTTGAGCCGGTGAGCATCCGAGCCCTGGATAATGTGCATCCTGCGCGGGTATTCCGGCTTCGAGCCGTTGAAGAAGTGCGCCGTGCTGCGTCGACTGCTCGACTCCAGATCCGTCGCCTCCAGCGCGTCGATATAGGGGCTCTGGGTGAATGCGATCTTCGTCTGGCCACCAAATGGCAGGTTCTGCATCGCCACGCCGTGTGTCGAATTCACGTGCGCAGGGATGACGAGCGCGCCGAGGCGCGAGAGCGTCTCGTAGGCTGTGAGCACATCGACCGTCGCACCGACCTCACTGGTGCCCAGGTCGAGCCGATCTTCGGGGACATTCAACTCCAGAAGCGTGTGCTCGATCTGGCGGATCGATGTCCCTTCCGGAAAGATTGCAGTGATATGAAAACCAAACGTCGCGGTCAGCTCAAAGCCCGGCAACACACGGAGGTGCCTGAGGATCCGGCGATAATCGCCGAGTCGTCGTTCCTCGACGGGGGACAAGCGTTCTAGCGCTTCGAGCAGTTCAAGGTCTTCGATTTCCCGCCACATGTTCGCATANNCTCGGCCTTCCGAAGGATATCCAGATAGGTGATATCCGGATCCTGGTAGTCGATCGAGCCGGGGGTATGAAGGTGCAGATCGATGCGCCGCCACGCCAATGCATGCTGATCACGCTGGCTGCGATCATCGGAGCGGGAGCGTCTGCTCCTGCTCAATAGTTGGACTTCCCTTCTCAACACCGTGAGGATCCCGGGGCAATATCATCCGGGATCGTGGGCGAAGATAACCGCCACACTGGCATCCATTGTATCAATCCGGCCAGTTGGCAACGGATCGACATCGCAAGCGGGATGCCAGTCTCGTGTTAGACTCGGAACGCCCACTTGCTGGCCCGTCTGCCGGCGGAGCGGCCGGGTTCGACGGCCGAACCGAACGAGGTGCTGGAAGTCCGCATGTCGATCTATCTCGTCCTCGATATTCTGCTCATTCTGCTGATTCTGCTCCTCACCCCGATTGGCTTCTGGCGCGGGCCGGTGAAGGAGCTGTTTGTCACGCTCGGGATCCTCTTCGGCGTGCTGATGTCCGACTATTGGGCACGCCCGTGGGGGAATGATCTCGCCGGCCTGACGACGCTGACGTCGGGCAGCGGCGCGTTCCTCGTCGCGATGATCTTCCTGATTACGTCAACCTTCATTCTCGGCTATGGGCTCGGCGCCACGCTGGCGCCAGCGCGTCACACGACCGCGACGCGAGTTCTGGGCGCCGGGGTCGCAGCGCTCAATGGCGCGCTGATTCTGTCGTTCACCCTGCAATACATTCGACTGTTTCTTCTCTCCGACGCCAACGAAGCGTCGCTCAACCGATCGCTCGTGACTCGCGTGCTGCTCAACGACATCGGCTGGATCCTGCTGGCTGCAGCCATCATCGCGGTGCCAATCATCATCTACGCGCTTGCGACCGGGTACAGAGCCTATGCGCTTGATAGCGCCGGGCAGCGAGTCGCGCCGGCCCCGGTGGCGCCGTTCGTGCCGACGCAGCCTTCGCACGCTGCCGCCCGCGATGCGTCGTTGCCCCCGCGGGTCCCCCCGACGGCCGGCCCGGAGCATCCCGGATATAAGGCCGAGCCAACTCCGGTTGCCCGGCCTGCCACTCGCGCGACTCGCCCACTCGTCGTGACTGAGCCGGTTCACACCAGCGTGCCGGAGATTCCCGTCGATCACTCCGACCAGATGAGTGACACCGATCCACATCTCGTCATCCCCAGCAACACGCCCCAGAGCCCTCGGGCCGCCACCGGAACTCCAGGGGATCAGCCTGTACCGGACGAGCCCGCTGACAAGTTGCCGGCCGGTTACGATCATTGCAGCACGTGCAACACCGTCCTCGGCCCGGGGATGTCGGTCTGCCCAAATTGCGGAACACCGCGCAACGCCTGACGGCCGGCATGCCGTAGCTCTCGATCGCCACGACGACCGAAGCCCGGTAGCGTCGCGCTCCGTGGGTCGAGCGACCAATGCCGCCCGTTCGGCAGCCCACCCCGTCCTCTGCCATTCTCCGTCCGGGTCGTGAATGACAGAACCTTGCAGGGACGCCCCGAGCTGGCGAACGAGCTTTGGATCGTCCGACGGGGATTGTCGGCGGTTGCCAGCGGCACTGGACAGCGGTGGTACACTACGAAGGTTGTGAGTGTGCACGCTCACCGTTCTTCATCGTGCACGGCTTGTGTTCCTCCTCAATCGCGCAGCGCGGAGGTCGTCGGGCGGTCAGTTCCGGCCCGACAAACACCAGACTCGTATCGAGCGCTGCGCAGAAATAAGGCACCATAATGACGGCTATGCTGACTCGCGAAGCGAGCGTCGCTTCGTTCGGCGACCTCAGGTTGCGCCCGGAGACGATCCAGGCGCTTACATCCATGGATATCACCACCCCGACACCGATCCAGTCCCGCGCGCTCCGGCCGCTACTCGATGGACGTGACCTGATCGGACAGGCGAGGACCGGCTCAGGTAAGACGCTGGCCTTTGGCATCCCGGCGATTGAGCTGGCCGATCCACGCGCCCGCGAAATCCAGGTCCTTGTGCTGGTTCCAACGCGCGAGCTGGCGGTGCAGGTCGGCGGCGTGCTCGACGACCTCGGTCGCCGGCGAAATCTTTCGACCGTTCTGATCTTCGGAGGACGCGCAGCCGGCCCACAGATCGCGGCGCTGCGACGCGGCGCTCCGATTGTTGTCGGCACACCGGGACGCATCGTAGACCTGCTCAATCAGGGCGTCATGGACATCTCGCGCCTGAGGATGGTTGTCCTTGATGAGGCAGACGAGATGCTTGACCAGGGGTTCGCGCCGGACGTCGAACGAATCCTGAAGCGCGCGCCACGACAGCGCCAGACCGTGCTCTTCTCGGCAACCGTGCCCGGCTGGGTCGATGAGACATCGCGGACCTACCTTGATAATCCGATTCACGTCTCCGTCGACCCGCGTCCGGAGGACAGCGCCCCGATCGATCACGTGGCCTACGACATCCCAGACGGCGACAAGCTCACCGCGCTCCGCGATTTGCTCGACCACCGCGGCGATGGCTCAATCATCGTCTTCGGCCGGACCAAGCACGGGGTCAAGAAGCTGGCGCGCAAGCTTGAGGAAGACGGATACCCGGTCGGCGCGCTGCAAGGCAACCTCTCGCAGAATGCCCGCGACCGCGTGATGGAGGACTTTCGCAGCGGCAAGGTGCAGATCCTGCTGGCGACGAACGTCGCCGCGCGTGGTCTCGATATCACTAGCATCGACCAGGTCATCAACGTGGACTTGCCCGAGTCGCCGGAGCTTCTGACCCACCGCGTCGGCCGAACCGGCCGGATGGGGCGCAAGGGCCAGGCGATCACCCTGCTTGGGCCGGAGGACGGGCCGAAGTGGCGGCAGCTCGAGCGCGGCCTCGGCCGGCAGATCACCCGCGCAACGTGGCGCGGGGCGATCGCTGCCATGAGCGACAGCCCAACACCTGTCGCTCCCCGGACATCACGGCCGGCCGCGGCCATCCGTCGTGAGGAGTTGCCAGCGCGCCGAACGCCACAGCCGGCCGCAGTTCTGCGTCGCGAGGAGCCACAGGTCCGCCCGGCGACATCGACACGCCATGACATCGTCTGCAGCGCCTGCGGCCAGCGCGCGGAGGTGCCGTTCCAGCCGGATCCGAGCCGGCCAGTCTATTGCGCGGCCTGCTTCTCGCCCCGTCGCCGCCCACGGCGCTAGTCGCCCGTATCCGGGTCGTCGAACGCGCCGATCATCACCTCGTAGCGCCGCCGGTGGCGGATGTTGCGGTCACGCAGCAGCCGAGCGACATCGACGGCGCGAACCCGCTTGGGGCCGGGGGCCGGGTGATCGGCAAAATGCAGTGTCACTGGCAGATATCGACCGACGCGACCATCGCGAATCGCGTCGGCGATCTGATCGAGATCATTGATCCCGGGGATATCGGGGATCGTCACATCCGCCGCAGCCGCCGCGGGATCATGCTCGAGCCAGACGTAGATCAACGCCTCCGTGGTCGATCGCTCGATTTCGCTCACCTGCCCACCTCCTCCTGCGCCGCCCATTACGCGGCTTGAATCGTGCTAGGATAGCCATTGGCCGCGTGCGGGTCGAACCCGAACGCCGCAAGCGTGGGGATACGGGCGATGTCGCCCTGTTGATACCGGAGTGGAGTCGGCTCGGCAACACGACACCCGGGTGTGCGTGTGACGGACCGGGTCCGGGACGAGAGGAACGACTGGCGTATGACAGCAGCAGCAGCCGGCCTTGAGGGTCTCGTTGTCGCGCAGACCCAGCTAAGCTCGGTCAATGGCACCGAGGGCATCCTGACCTATCGCGGCTACAACATCAACGACCTCGCGGGGAACGTGCGTTTCGAAGAGGTGATGTACCTCCTCTGGTATGGCGCGCTGCCGACTCGCGTTCAGCTCGACGAACTGAGCAACAGTATCCACCATCATCGCCAACTCTCGAGCGACGTGTTGAATACGATCAGAGCGCTGCCACGGACTGGCGCGCCAATCGATTCACTGAAGGTCGGCGTCACCGCGCTGGGCATGGAGGATGCCAACCAGGATGATCTGAGCCACGAAGGATTGCGCGAGAAGGCGACCCGTCTTGCGGCGGCGATGCCGACCGTCCTTGCTGCCTACCAGCGCCTCCGCAATGGCCAGGAACCGATCGCTCCGGACACCGAGCTCGGCACCGCCGCGAATTTCCTCTACATGGTCCGCGGCGAGAAGCCAACTCAAACACAGGCTGACGCCTTCAACCTGTACCTGTGTCTGCTGGCCGAACACTCGATGAACGCCTCGACGTTCACTGCGCGCTCGACCATTTCCTCGACCTCCGATCTCTACTCAGCGGTCACCGCGGCGCTCGGCAGCCTGAAGGGCGTTGCCCACGGCGGCGCGAACATGATGGCGATGAACATGCTCCTCGAGATCCACGACCCCGCCAAGATCGAGGACTATGTGGATGAGTCACTGCGGATCAAGCGCCGGCTGATGGGCCTCGGCCATCGCATCTACAAGACTCGCGACCCGCGAGTGAATCATCTGATGAAGTGGTCCGAGAAGGTCGCCAACGAGGTCGGCGACACTCAGTGGTATCAGCTCGCCCACAACATGGAGCAGCTGACCAACCATCATCCGTACTTCACCGAACGCAAGCTCTACCCGAATGTCGAGTTCTACTCGGCGCCACTGCTCTACAATCTCGGGTTCCCGCCGGATCTGATGCCAGCCGTCTTCGCGCTGTCGCGGATCGCCGGCTGGAGCGCAAATATCATGGAGCAGATGCAGGACAACCGGCTGATGCGCCCGCAGGCTGAGTATGTTGGCCCCGCGCACCAGGACTTCGTGCCGATCGACCAGCGCGGCTGATCTCGCAAACAACGACCGGACCGATGATAACGACGCGGCGCTCATTGCTCTGACCAGCGTGATGTGTCAGGTCGGCAGCCAGTCCCGTGTCTTGTCATGTATCGTCCAGAGGGCNNATATGTCACTCAACAATGCGGGTTGATCAGGGGCTCGACGGGGTTGGCTCTGCAGCCGGAACGGTCGGCGTCGGGTCATCGGCCGGCGGCGTGGGATCGTCGGCAGCAGGCGGCTGATAGACAGGCGTCGGCGCCGGGATGGTGACATTCGGACCCACCAGCGTCACGTTGCGAGACGGCTGATAGTAGCTATTGAACGTCGTCTCGTCGATGACGTTGCCGTCCTTATCCTTGACAACACGATGAATCGCGGCACTGAAGCCATCCTCGGCGTGCTCGACGAAAATCTGCTCGCCGGGTCCGAGCTGATCGCTCGGCTGGTACACCATCGTCGGGTCAGCTCTCACAACGCTTGAGATGACCGGATCATCAACATGCACCTGCCAGCCCTGGCTTGTACCCCACAGCTCGACCGTCAACCACTCGCCATCGGTCACTGCGCGGACGGCAAGCCAACTATTTGTCGGATTGTAGAACGTGAAGTCGAGACCGTAGTCCGGGTCAACTGTGGCGTCGAGGCCCGTCATGCCGCCGGGGCCATTGCCGTAGTTCGGGATCCAGTACAGGTGCCAGTTGCGAGTGCCGATCGGCATTCCAGCCCAGAACGCTGACTGGAAAACGGTCGTCGAGACTTGGCAGATACCCCCAGCAACCGACGGCACCGTCCGCGGCACTCCGTTTTCGCCCGCGACGATTCCGAAGCCCACCTGATAGCCATCATCGAGGGTTGCCGTGCCGCCGATGGCGTTGTTGAAGCTGAACGTGCCACCCGGCGCGATCAGCGCGCCGTTGACCGCCGCTGCCGCCACCTCAACGTTCGTGGCCCGGTTGTGGCTGGAGCTTCCGTAATATGTCGATGCGCTGCCCAGAACCTCGTGGATGACGATTGCCGAATCCCCCGCGGCGGGGTCCTTCTGCTCGTCGACGATAAGCGCCGTCCGGCCTTCCCCACCAAGCGTATTGCGCGTGATCGCGCGCACGCTGGCAGCAATATCGACCGACCGACCCGGCAGGGCGCCCTCGGGCGCAACGATCGCGCCGCCCTTCCAGCGGTATCCTGTCGCAGGTCGGCTAACACCGCGCGCGACCGGCTCGACGACCTTGAACATCGCCTCCTGATCGACGGTCAGGGACTGCGTCGTCGGATCCATTCGCAGGGTTCCCGCAAACGCGACGCCGTCCAGTGTCTGCTCGCCATCTGGCCAGGTTACGACCATGCCACGGTCGGCGATGTCGTTAGCGCGACCGAGCAGTGGATCGAGGGTTGCTGTCGTGATCTTTGGCGTCGCCTCGTTCACGACGAGCGCGACCTGGTGCTGACCGCCGAGCAGTGACTGCTGCAACGCGAGGCGACTGGCGCGCACGTCGAGATCGCGAGACGATAGTTCGGGATCGATACGAAATCTGCCATCGTCACCGAGAACGATTGTCGCGTCCTTCATCTCACGGTGAATGGCCGGCGAGAGCGTGTCCAGCATCGAATCCATGACCAGCGGGTTGAGCGCGAGACGCTTGTCGCGGACGGTGATCGCGGTGGCGAGCGCTTCCGGAGTGATCGTCCAGTATTGGCCGGAATCGGAAAGGTAGACAGTCTCACTCAGCGCCTGGATGGCCGGATCGGTGATTGCTTGCAGGGCGGCTGTCGTCGTTGTTGGCTTCACGGTGATGATGCGCGCCTCAATCGGGACGACCTTCAGACCGTTGATCGCCGCGCGGAGCTGGCGCTCGACATCCCGTGAATCCACGCCGGTTCCTGCCGAGGATGGATTGATCGAGAGCGCGTTCCCCTGCAACGAGAAGCTGGCATCAACCGGCGCAACAACCGACCCCTCGCTGAGTGCCGAGAGTACTTGTGCAAGCCGGGTCGGATCGTAACTGTAAACTGGCGCGATATCGACGCCGATCGTATGCGCAGCCAACCGCTCGGCGGCCGCGCCGAACGTGCCACCGCGGCCGACGCCGAGGGCTCGCGCATAGGTCGCGGACGAATCGAAGCGCAGACCGAGATCAGCCGGGTCGACCTCGGCGGTTCGACCATCGAGGCGGAAGGTCAACGGTCGTTGCTGGAACGCTGCGAATCGCGAATTCAGCTCGGAGGTCACCTGTGTCTGGCTTCCGCCCGACAGTTCGGCCCCGCCAACCCGGACGCCCTGTTCGATCTCACTCCCGCGGGGCGGCAGCCCGGCGATCATTCCGCTGACGAGCAGCAGTGCCGCCGGAATCGCCAGCAGGATCAACGCCCGCGCCGCGATGCGCGCTCGCTGGGCGCCGCCGGCGTCCCGTCCGGTCGATACATGCTCGTCGGGAGAGAAACGAAAGGGCCAACCGAACGTGGTCGGCCGCTGATCTCGTACGATACTCAATAGTAAGCTCGCGTCTCGTCGTCTAGCGGTCTCCGTCATCCCCTGCCCGGGCAGCTTCGTGGTGACGACAACGGCAGGGCGCCGCGCAATAAACAGCAGGCACGCTGCCATGCGACGCGGCCCGTGTAGTGTGCCATACCCGGTCGGGCGGCTGCCCCGGCATCGAGACGCGCGATACCATGTGGGGGAGATCGAAGGATGAACGGGATCGAGGAAACATGACCGAGGCGCGCATCTCGTCGGAAACTGTATTCGCCGGAAAGCTCCTCCGCGTCCGGGTCGATCGGGTCGAGCTTCCCTCCGGTAGGATCGGCGTCCGCGAGGTAGTCGAGCATCCGGGCGCGGTCGCGATTCTGCCTGTGATGGATGACGGCACACTGGTGCTGGTCCGGCAATTTCGGTACGCAGTCGGCCGAGGCCTGCTCGAGACGCCGGCCGGCACCCGCGAACCGGGCGAAGATCCGCGCGAGACCGCGATCCGCGAGCTTCGCGAGGAGGTCGGGTTTGAGGCTGGCTCAGTCGAGCCGCTCGTTCGCTTCTTCATCAGCCCCGGCTGGTGCAACGAAGAGCTGATTGCCTATCGGGCGACCGGGCTGCGCGAAGTCGGCGCAGCGCCGGAGATGGATGAGCAGATCGAGATCGTCCGGGTGAGCGTAGAAGATGTCCCCGAGCTGATTGCCTCCGGCGAGATTTGCGACGCCAAGACAATCACCGCGATCTTCGCGCACCTTCGAGGCTGAGGCGGAAGAGGCAACGCAACATGGATACGCCAGCGACACTGCTCGATTTGACCGGACGCCGCGCTCTTGTCACCGGCGCGGCGGCAGGGATCGGTCGGGCTATCGCCCTGCTGTTCGCCAGCGCCGGGGCGGACTTGCTGCTGGTCGATCGCGACGAGCAGGGTATCGAGGCACTCGCCGCCGAGCTTCGGGCGCTCGGGCGTTCCGTCGATACTCTCCCTGCCGATCTCGGCGACGCCAGCGCTATCGACGCCATCTGGGCACGAATCGACACCGAGGGTTCTTTGCCCGACACACTGGTGAACAACGCCGGCATCTACCCGTTCCGCGATTTCCTCGATATCGACGCCGAATTCCTGCGGAAAGTCTCAGCTGTCAACATGGAATCCGCTCTCTGGATGTGCCAGCACTTCATCCGGCGGCGGCAACGAGCAGGAGGGGTGATCATCAACGTGTCGTCGATCGAGGCGCTCCTGCCGTTCACCGAGCACCTCGCCGTCTACAGCATGAGCAAGGCCGGCGTCATTGCGTTGACACGATCGCTCGCGCGNNCACGCAGGGCACCGAGCGGTTGATGCGTGACGCGATCTTGCGCCCGCGGGTCAAGAGCTTTCGCACCGGCATCGACTTCCAATCGCGACTCCCGGCCGGTCACTGGGGCCGGCCGGAGGATGTCGCGCGCGTCGCATTGTTTCTCGCGTCAGATCTGTCGAGCTACATCTACGGCGCGATGATCCCGGTCGATGGCGGATTCCTCTCCGCCTGAGTGTCAGGCGGTGAAGATCTCTCTGAGCGCAATATCCCGGCGGCAGAACGCTCCCTCAAACCCAATCGCGCCTGCCGTCGCGTAGGCGAGTTCGCGGGCGTCTGCCATATCCGCGCCGCAGCCGACAGCGGTCACGACACGGCCGCCGGCAGTGACCGTCGCGTCGCCGGCCCGGGCCGTGCCAGCATGGAAGACGATGCCGCCTTCGGGGAGCCGATCGAGGCCGTGGATTGCGTGGCCATTCGTATACGCGCCCGGGTATCCCCCGGCGGCAACGACAATGCCAACACATGCGCCGGAGCGCCAGGCGGGAGGCGCTAGCTCGGCCAGCCGGCCGGCGGCGGTTGCAGCGCAGAGCTCGGCCAGATCTGCGTCCAGCAGCGGGAGAATTACCTGCGTCTCGGGATCACCGAAGCGACAGTTGAACTCGATTACCTTCGGGCCGGCGTCGGTCAACATCAGGCCGGCGTAGAGGACACCCCGGTAGTCGATCCCACGCGCCGCCATCCCGCGGACGACAGGCCCAATAATCTCACTGACGATCCGCTCGGACATCGCCGCGTCGACCAGCGCTGTCGGGCTATACGCCCCCATGCCGCCAGTGTTCGGTCCCTCGTCGCCGTCATACGCTCGCTTGTAGTCACACGCCGGAATGAGTGGGACGACGGTGTCGCCATCGACGAACGCCAGAAACGAGACCTCGGGACCGACGAGGCACTCCTCGATGAGGACACGTGACCCGGCGTCGCCAAGGGCGTGCTCGTCCAGCATCGAGCGGAGAGCCGCCGCCGCCTCTGCGTGCGTCTGGCAAACGATGACACCCTTGCCGGCTGCCAACCCGTCCGCCTTGACGACGACCGGCCCGGGCATTTTCTCCAGCTCGGTCAGCGCAGCTGGAAGAGAATCGCAGGCAACGCCACGGGCGGTCGGCACGCCGTGCTCGACCATGAGATCCTTCGCCCAGGCTTTACTGCTCTCGATCCGCGCGCCAGCGGCGCCAGGGCCGAAGACCGCGCGCCCGCGTTCGCGTAGCTCGTCGGCCAGGCCGGCCGCCAGCGGCGCTTCCGGCCCGACCACGACAAGGTCGATGTCGCGTTCCTCGACCGCAGCCACGAGCCCGGGGATGTCGGTAACCGCGATATCGAGGCTCTCTGCCAGCCCCCGCAGGCCGGCGTTGCCCGGCGCGACCAGCAGCTCTCCGACCCGGCTACTCTGGGCCAGCTTCCAGACGAGCGCGTGTTCGCGCGCGCCCGACCCGACGACCAGGATGCGCATCTGAGATCGTGGACGCTGCACTGCTACTCCCACTCAATCGTGCTCGGCGGCTTGCTGGAGATATCGTAAACAACGCGGTTGATGCCCTGAACCTCGTTGATGATCCGCGAGGACATCCGCGCCAGCAGATCGTGGGGCAACCGCGCCCAGTCGGCGGTCATCGCGTCCTCGCTGGTGACTGCCCGGATGGCGCAGACCTTCGCGTACGTGCGGTAGTCACCCATGACCCCGGTAGATTGCACCGGCAACAGAACAGCAAAGTACTGCCAGACGTCGTCGTCCAGTTCAGCCGCTTCGATCTCCTGCCGGACGATCGCGTCGGCGCGCCGCAGGATCGCGAGATCCTCCTCGGTGATCTCACCCAGCAACCGGACGGCCAGTCCCGGCCCGGGAAACGGCTGGCGCTCGACGATGTCGCGCGGCAGGCCGAGCGCCCTGCCGACCTCGCGGACCTCGTCCTTGAACAGGAAGCGAAGTGGCTCAATCAAGTCGAACGCCAGATCCTCCGGCAGCCCGCCGACGTTGTGGTGCGTCTTGATCTTGTGCGCGGCCTTGTTATCGGGCGTGGCCGACTCAATGACATCCGGATAGAGGGTGCCCTGGGCGAGAAAGCGGAATGGCTTTGTCCCGCTCTGCTCGACGGCGGCACGCTCGAAGACGCGGATGAACTCATCGCCGATCGTCTTGCGCTTCTCCTCCGGGTCCGTCACACCCCTCAGCCGGCCAAGAAACCGGTCGGTCGCGTCCACGTAGACCAGGTTCATCCCGAAGTGCCGGCCGAATACCTCCTGAACCATTTCCGCTTCGCCCTCGCGGAGCAGCCCGTTGTTCACGAACACGGGCGTCAGTCGGTCACCGATCGCGCGATGGATGAGCGCGGCAGCGACAGATGAATCGACACCGCCTGAAAGCGCCAGCAGCACTCGATCGTCTCCTACGCGGTGGCGAATATCTGCGATGGTTGCGTCGATAAACGACCCAGAAGTCCAGTTGCCGGTGCAGCCACAAATATCGAACAGGAAGTTCCGGATCATCATCCGACCGAGTGGCGTATGGGCAACCTCGGGATGGAACTGGACGCCGACACGGGTCGCGACTCCCATCGCCGCCATCGGGGAGGCGGGGCTTACCGCCAGCGGCTCCCAACCGTCCGGGACCTGCTCGATCCGGTCTCCATGGCTCATCCAGACATCGAACTCGGCCGGCAGGTCGCGGAACAGCGCGTGCTCGGCGACGCGCTGGACGCGGGCGGGGCCGAACTCGCGGTGGTCGCTCGGCGCCACTCGTCCGCCCAGCGCGTGAGCAAGCGCCTGCATCCCATAGCAAATGCCGAGGATCGGCAGGCCGCTGCCGATGACCCAGTCTGGCAGTTGCGGCGCGCCCTCGGCATAAACACTCTCCGGCCCGCCGGAGAGGATGATCCCCTTCGGCTTCAGCCTGTCGAGCACTGTCGCGTCGGCGTCGTACGGTACCAGCTCGCAATAGACATTCGCCTCACGGACGCGGCGAACAATCACCTGAGCGGTCTGGCTGCCGAAGTCGATGACAATCGCCGTATCGACCTGCGTCGGCGACTCCTTGAGGAGCCTCTCAGCGGCGGTCTCTGCCTGGATAGTAGCGCCTTCGGCCTGGTTCACACTGACTCCTCTACGGTCGGACGCGGATCACAGGTTGTCGGTGGAATTGTACCGATGGCCGGCCAGACCGAGGANNNNGTGGACAGAGCGTCTCAACGGTCGCCCAGAAGCGCGGAGAGTGATTCATCTCGCGGAGGTGGGCAACTTCGTGAGCAACGACGTAGTCGAGCACCTCCATCGGCGCCATCACCAACCGCCAGGATAGATTCAGGTTGCCCTTCGAGGAGCAGCTTCCCCAACGTGACCGCGTGTCCTTGATCGCAAGCCGGCCGAACGTTACGCCCAGCGTGGCGGCATGCGCGCTAGCGCGTTCGCCGCTCAGCCGGCGAGCCTCGGCGCGATACCAACGTTCGACCACATCCAGGCCGGCGGCTACTGGAAGCACAAGCTCATCGCCTATTCGTCGCGTGCGTCCTGCGCGGATGAGCCGGATGCGGAGCGGCCCGCCAAGGTAGGGAATCGCGACGCCATCGGCGATCGTCAGGAGCGGCGCGGACCGCGGCAGCATCGCAAGTTGGCGGAGGATCCAATCTCGCTCGCGGCGGGCGAACACAAGCGCCTCGGCGCGACTTGCGCCCCGCGGAACGACGATCTCCAGACCGATCTCCGGCAACACCCGCAGCCGCAGCCGACGCGCGCGATCGCTCGGGCGGATCGTCACCGGAACCTCGCGCCCGTCGAGGACTATCACTGCGCGCGTGACACCGGATTTATTCGTGGAGTGCATGGTGGAGCATTCTCCGCTGGATTGGCTGTCGTTGACGCCACAAAACAGACCGGCACGACCGCACAGTCGATGCGGTCAGGGTTGACGCGGGGGCGCAGGAGAATCCGAGCCGCGCTCACACCGCTACGATCAGCCGATCGCTGCCTCGCCGGCGATAACGATATCCTCCCATGTCGTATACCACTGCGGCCCCTCCCACAGATCGTAGCCGCCGCGCAGCACCCCGGCCAACAAGCCGAGCGCCAACTCCCGCTCCCACCGCTCGCCGTCCGCCGGCAGCCGACCGAGCCGCGCGCGTTCCGCCCGGTAGATCTCGACACAGCCAGCAACACCCAGATCACGGGTGGGCCAGCCCGCGACGACGAATGCGCCCAGGTCGAGCGCGCCGGGGCCGCGAACCAGCAACCACCAGTCGTGGAAGACGACCGCGTTAACGCGAAACGACACCATAGCTGGGGTCGGCAACCCCTGGATGATGGTTGGCTGGCAATCACGAAGGGCATCCACCAGCGGGGCAGGATTATCGAAGAAGCGCGCGATGATATCCCAGGCACTCGGCATGTCTCTGGCGAACGCGCTCCATCCGTCTTTCATCGATAGCGAGACGTCCGAAGCGGGGTTACTCATCGTGAGCCACTGGCCCATCGGCAACAGCTTCAGCCCGCTGGTCAATCGTGCCGGGAACCCGGCAAACGCCGAGTGCATCCGCGCCAACGCGACGAGGACAGCGCGAACCATGTCCACGTCGAGCGCGTCGTCAGAGGCGCGCGGGATGTCCAGCAAGAGCGCCAGCTGATCCCCGGCAGCGGTCGTGATGACGTCGCGCAGGCCCGCTTCGATTCCGGCCGGGAGCGCACGAAGCAGACCACTCTGGACGACGCGCAGCTCGCGACGACGCCACTCCATCGCGTCCGGTGGCACGACCTCTGCCACGTATCGCGTTTCCTTGCCCTGATCATCGCGAACGACCAGGCGGAGGTTGCCCCACTCGTCCCGCGTCGCCTCGATCGACGCCTCTGGGTGATGTGCCGCGATTGCGGCGGCCAGTTCCGGCTCGATGATCATGTCAGGCTCATCCACCGTTCCATCGAGGATGTCGAGCGAATCAGCTACCTCGCTCCGTTCATCAGCAGGTCAGCTATGCCGAAGGCGCTTGCCTCACCCTGTGCCGGCTGGCATTATGCGCCGCGTCGCCCGATAACATCGGGACACAGGAAACGGGAGGGGATATCGATGCACGGGATCGAGTTCTTTGGGATGCCGGGTGAGGATGAAGCGCGACCGTTCTCGCGCGCGACGAAGGCCGGCGGACTGGTGTTCGTCTCCGGCCATTCCGGCGGGGTCCGCGGCACCGCAACCGAGGAGGCGCGGGCAGCGCTCGGAATCATAAAGTCGCTGCTGGAGGAGGCCGGTTCGTCGATGGACCACGTCGTCCAGGTGACGCTTCTCATCACGAACTCGGCCGAGTACGACGAGATCAACCGCGAATACAAGCTCCATTTCCCGAACGGGCTGCCGGCCCGCCATACTGCCAGGTTCGGGGTGCCGACGACAGCGAAGTGTGGCTTCGCCTGTATCGCGCTCGCCGCGGACTCGCAATAATCGGCTCGCTATCCGACGACGCCGATCAACGACGGCGGCGAGGAGCGGGCGAGTGAGGATCGGCCAGCGGCGCGAATCCACGCTCGCGTAGAGCTCGGGTAGCAGCGCCGTACAGTCGTTCGCCTGCGTCCGGCTCGTCAAAGACCAGCGCGATCCGACCGTCGCTCAATAGCTCGGGCTCGAGTCCGGCGTCCTTCAACGCAGCGACGATCGGCTCGCTCTCCTCGCCCTCCTCGGGAACGAGGAGGACGGCGCGCCGCAGCCAGACCCGCCGATATCCCCGGTCCCATTCCGCCAGGGTGTAGGCGACGTTTTGCGGCAGCGCCACGCCGCTCTGGCGCTCGAGATAGGTCGTCACCTGTGAGAGTGACAAGCCGCCGGCCAGCGCCCTGGTAAACGCTTCGGCAGTGAGCGCCCATGTCGAGATACGATCGAGTGATTGCAGCTCCGCAATCGCCGAGAGCGACCAGACACGGCGGGGGGTTGGGCGATACAGCAACACCTGGAATCCACCCCCAACCGCGATCGCAGCCTGACCGAGTGATGGCAATCCTGGCTCGACTCGCCGGCCGGCGACCCACCGGCCGAACGGCGTTACCCGCAACACGGCCCGCCGGCCGTGCAACGTCGCCGAGCGTTCGATCAGGCCCAGCCAGACGCAGGCAGTCTCCAGCGTCGTGCCGGTGAGGAGTGAGAGAATCTGCTCCCGGCGGTCCTGGACCTGTTCTGGCGTATCGATCCGCGCGCGACGCGGCGCAGAGCCGACCGAGACGACCGTCGCCTGGCGTAGCAGGTCGGGCCGCGCCTTGAGCAGCCGCTCGATAAAGCGTCCCTGGTCGTACCACTGGTCCTCGTCCAGATCTCCGAGCGCATCGATGAGCTGCTGGCGAAACAGCGGCCAGGACGCGCCATAGAGCGTCGCATCCACCCGCTCGCGACCCTCGATCCACTCCTCAACACCGGCCCAGGCCGCGACAAGACGCTTTCCGGCGGCGGCGAAGCCGTGCTCGCGCCAGTCCGCGGCGGCCTCGCCGGGGACCGCGCGTCCATCGTCGTCGCGGAGGATGCCGGCCAGCGCCGCAACACGGACGACGAACGACAGGTAGCCGGTTGGCACATCTCGTGTTTCCCGATCCGCCCACCAGAGCCTGCGGGAGAGCCGTCGAACCAACGCGGGATCGGCTTCGGCGAGGACACGCCAGCGCGGGCCGCTCAGCTGGACCTCGCGCAGGATCGTCAATACATCCCAGCCGGCCGCATACGGGAAGAGCCACTCCGGCTCGACGACATCAGCCGTCTCCAGCAGGATCAAATCGGGTGGCGGCTCGACCTCGACCGGCGGAGGATTGAGGATCTCGGCCGGCACGGCTGCCAGCCGGGTTCCCTTCTCGTCGTACCCATGCCAGAGCAGTAGCGGAGAGGCCAGCTCGCGAAGAATCCGACGGCGCGCCTGCAGTGGAACATCGGCCGGCGAGAGCAGCTCGTCGAGCGCCAGGCTACCACCGGCCGTGCCGAGCCTCGCCCAGATATTGCGCGCGGGAGGAGAGAGTGTTGCGATCATGCGGCTGACACGGTCGGGATGTGAGAGCTGCGCTTGAACCAGCCCGACCAGCTCGCCGCGCGCGTGCATCGCCGGGATCACCCGCGCTCCCCAGGCAATCGCCGCCTCCTCCAGCTCTGGATATGGCACGGCGGCCATCAGCTCGGCGAGCGGCGCGTCCCACTGGACGATGGCCGATTGTTCCGCCTCGACGCGCTCGATCATCAGCCCCATCTCGCGTGGCAAGAAGACGGGAGCATCCGGATCAGCCGTTCCCTCTGAAGAGATGATGCCCAGGTCGAAGAGATGCCGGAGCTCGGGGCGAGCATCAGCCAACGGGACTTCGGCCTCGGCGGCCAGAACAGCAGGCGGGCAGGCCGCGCCATCGTGATCATCGAGCGCGCGAATAAGCCGCTTGCCAGTCGGAGAAACACGCTCCCACACATCGCGGGTAGCCCAGACATCGGTCATCGTCCGATAGAGGAACGACACGTCGGAGTGTCGGTCGTGACCTGTAAGCTCCACCGACCACGACGCGGCGATCCGGTCGAGCTCGGCCGAAGACCGTTGCAGCAGGCGGCCCAGCAGGTTTCGCATCGCCCGCCCCTCCTCCACGCGTCCGACTTCGTCGCACTATTCGTGCACGGGATTATAGGCACGAGTCCGGTGCGTGCGCCGGGACGCTGACGCGATGCGCCCTGTTATGATGCGCGCATGGTTGCAGCCGACTCTGACGCGTCCACTATCGACAGCACTGGTCCGCGCAACCATGCGCTGCCCGATGCCGCCCTCTATCTGCCCGTTCAGCGCCACGCCACCGCCCTCTGGGGGAGCCAGCCAGACATCACGGTCGTTGCGCCGGGCCGAATCGAGATCGTCGGGAATCATGTCGACTACAACGGCGGCGAGGTCATCACTGCGGCCATCGATCGCTGGGTGGCTGTCGTTGCCCAGCGTCGCGCCAACGGGCTGCTCCAGGCAACCGCGCTAGACATGGCCAGTGAAACACGCGCCGAACCACTCGACCTTGTCACCAACTTCGACCGTCGCGCGATGCCGATCGCTCCGGGCTGGTTCGACTTTCCGCGGGCAGCGATCGCAGCAACCGCCGCCGCGGGCATAAGTCTGCCCGGCGTTGCGTTCTCGTATCGTGGGACGATCTCACCCGGCGTCGGGCTGGCCTCGTCGGCGGCGTTGCTCGTCGCGCTGGTCACGGCGATCGCGAGGCTGGCCGAGGTCACGCTGACCCGCTTCGAGGTCGCCACGATCGCGCAACAGGCGGAACATCGGCTCGGGGCGCCAGTCGGAATGCTCGATCAGATCGCGTCTGTCACTGGAGGGCTGTTGCGCTTCTCGAATCGGAGTGAGAGAGTTCGCGGGCTCCCGTCACATCTGGGAGACACGGTGTTTGCCGTGATCGACTCCGGCGTTCGTCATGCGCTATCAGCGTCGCGCTATCCGGCTCGTGTCGCGGAGTGCCACGAGGCGCTCGACATCCTGCAACGCGCCGGGTGCGGGATCGGCAACCTTGCCAGCCTGCCGGCCACCGAGCTCGAGCCGGCCCTTGCGCTCTTGCCCGCGCCGCTCGACCGGCGAGTCCGGCACATCGTCGGGGAGGTCGAGCGCGTCAGGCTTGCCGAGACGGCGATCGAGGCCGGCGATAGCGTTGCGCTCGGCCGGCTGATGGACGCCTCCGGCCATTCGTCGGCCACGCTGTATGAGATCAGCCACCCGGCGGTCGAAACGATCGTCGAGACGGCGCGGGCCGTGCCGGGCGTCTATGGCGCGAGGATGATGGGCGGCGGGGATGGTGGCGCGGCGCTCGTGCTGGTCGAACGTAACGCGATGCCAGCGCTCCAGCGCGCGATGGGCGATCGCGCGCCGATCGTCTGCCGGATAGCGCAGGGATCAACGATTATTGGCTGACTCCCGACGATCACGGAAGTCAGGTTATGTACGCTGAAGGGATTGCCAGTGTCAGATCAGGCGACACACGAAGAGTCTGCTCCCCGTCGAGTCATGGTCGCGATGGCGCACCCGGACGACGCCGAGTTCGGCTGCGCCGGCAGCATCGCGAAGTGGGTCAGCGAGGGACAGGAAGTGATCCTCGTCCTCGGAACGAGCGGCGACAAGGGCAGCGATGATCTCGAGATGACCAGCGAGATGCTGGTCGCCACCCGCGAGGCCGAGCAGCGCGCCGCCTGCGCCGTTCTCGGCATCTCCGAAGTCGTCTTCCTGCGCATGCGCGACGCGGAGCTGGTGCCGGATCTCGACATGCGCCGCACGCTGACGCGCGTCATCCGCCAGCACAAGCCGGACGCGATCATCTGCCAGGACCCGACCGCCCGTTGGGAGGGCTCGGGCTACGTCCAGCACCCAGACCACATCGCGATGGGTGAGGCGACGCTGGCAGCACTCTTCCCCTCGGCGCGCGACCGGCTTACCTTCCCGGAGCTGCTGGCCGAGGGACTGGCGCCGCACAAGGTCACCGAGGTCTATATCAACGCGTCCCGGGAGAAGTGCGACCACTTCGTCAATTTCAACGGCGAGCATCTGGAGACGAAAATCGCCGCGTTGACCGAGCATCGTAGCCAGATGGGAGACTGGGACTTCCGGCCGGCGCTGACCCGCTGGGCCCGCGACGGGGCCGCCGATGCGCGAGCGAAGTCATACCCGGGCGCCGAGGAGTTCGAGTTCGCCGAAGGGTTCAAGTACCTCAAGCTCGACTAGACCCGACAGACCGCCAGCAGGTCGATCGCGCCATCGACATCGCCGCCGCGGATCGGGAAGTCGGCGGTCGTGATCTCGGCGACGAGATCACGGTTGCCGCGGTTGAGCAGACGCCGGACAACCCGCGTCAGTCCGACGTGGATCGGTTCGAGCACCCGCGTGGGAATACGCTTGTGCAGCCCGAGCGGGTCGAGTCGGGTGATCATGCGGACCACACCGTCGTTCTTGGCCCGGTATGCCCCGACGGCATCGCTGCCGAAGACGCCGAGCAGCTCGACGTCGTCGAACACTTGTCGCAGCAGCACGCCCAGCGCGGCCGGGCTAAAGTCCTGGACGTGGTGCGGGTTCGGCCGCGCGCCGGCCACCAGCAGGTTCGGCGTCGTCAGCGCTAGCGCCCCGCCGGGCGCCAGCGTCCGGCGCACCTCGCGGAGAAACGCAAGCGGATCGGGCAGGTGCTCGAGGACCTGGAAGCAGCAGACGAGATCGACCGCGCCGTCGGCAATCGGCAGCGCGGCGACATCGCCGGCGACGAACGCGAGCCGATCGGTTGCCCCGTACTTGCCGGCCGCCCAGGCGACAGCCTCGGGGTCGCGGTCCAGACCGACGACCAGCGTGGCCGGCCCGGCCAGCAACGCCGCGCCATACCCCTCGCCGCACCCGGCATCGACGACCCGCTTCCCGTCAGCCAGTCCCGCGGCGTGTTCGTAGGCTGCCAGGCTCTGGAGATAGGTGACGCGCAGCTCGGGTAGTTCGGGGATCACCCGCTCGCCGGTGAATCGCATGCCCATGGTGGCCCTGCCTTCCGTCGTGTCGCGCTTGACCGCGACCGCTTCGAGGTGCGGCCGCAGCGGGGCCGGCAGCCAGCCGAGCGGCAGCCGCGCGGCCAGCGGGCGCAGCCCTTTCGGTCCGGGCAGCTTGGCGATCTGCGCGCCAGTCAGTCGAGGCTGCGCCAGGATGCGAACGGCAAAGCCGTGCCGGCCAAACGTCGCCCGCAGCTCTCCCGGTGACAGCATGCTGGGGTGCCAGAAGTAGGCATCGTGCAGCCCGCGCAAGCGGTAGTACGCGTCGGCGGTCAGGCGGTTCGGCGTCTTCAGGTAGTATCGGCCGCCCGGCGCGAGCACCCGGGCCACTTCGGCGACGTGCGCCTCGACATCCGGCAGATGCTCGATGACGTCGCTGGAGACGACCACGTCGAAGGTCGCGTCGGCGAACGGCAGCCGCTCGGCATCCGCGCCGACCAGCAGGGCATGCGGCGCGTTGACCCGCAGCGCGGCCAGCGACGTGGCAGTGAGATCGCTCAGCGTCAGGCGCTCGAAGCCGCGCTCGGCCAACCTTGTGGCCAGGAATCCGCCGCCCGCGCCCAGCTCCAGAATGCGCGAGTCTCGCGGCAGCGTCGTCAGGTCGGCCAGCAGCGCTGTCGGCTCGTTGTACGCGCCGTAGGTGTTCGAGCGGGTCGGGTATTCGCGATCGAGCGCCTCGTAGAACGCCTTGCGCACCTCCGGCGGGATCTCCCGGCCACGGTAGCGGTCAGAACAGGTGCTGCACAGAAACGTCCGGCCCTCGAACGTCTGACCACACAGCAGGCAACGACGACGCGAGCGATCGACGACCACGCCTAGCTTCCCTCCCGCACGAGCCGAGACCCCGCCACGGCAGCGGCCCCCACCAGCCCCGCAACGGCGATCACGAGGAGCGCAACGAACCCGACATCCGCTCGCGCCCCGACCCGCAACGTATGCGAGCTGGCGCGAGTGATTCCGCCGAGGTCGACATTGCGCGCGTAACGCGTCTGGACACCCAGACTACCCGGCTCCGCCAGACCGTCGGCCGGCCAGCCGCCGTACGGCACCCGACCCGGCGTCGTCCCGACTAGCAGTTCCGGCGCATCCGGGCGGGCGAGGAGCGAATGTGACGGGACTTCTGCCGGCACGAGCGAGACTGCGACCGTCGTTCCCGACCTGACGGCCGGCGTATTGCGCCACGCGACCCAGTCGCCGGACCGCGGCAGCGCATCCACCTGCGCATCGGCCAGCAGCGGCTGTTCGGCGTAAACCGGCCGGAAGACGAGATCATTCGCCGTGCCGTCGCGCGCGCCGTCGGGGTATGTGTCGGTGTCGGACACGCGCAGCGTGACGCCAGACGGAACATCGAATCGGTACACAAACGCCCGGCCGGCCGCGTCCTCGACCGGGTCGAAGCGGATCGTCAGGTGGCTGTTGTCGTGGAGCTCCACAATCGGCACGCTGGCTTCGCGCAGCACGACTCCGTCAGCGTCCAATAGCGCGACGTTCAGCGGACCGGCCGGCCGCGACGCGGG
>MTKZ01009801.1_pt1 | contig 24546 bp, 18 predicted proteins | sample 1042781 | NCBI WGS metagenome assembly MTKZ01 (sample SAMN06212207, study PRJNA360539) | anaerobic digester metagenome | biome: Wastewater treatment plant; material: sludge; isolation source: anaerobic digester fed with sludge from wastewater treatment plant | place: Denmark: WWTP Viborg ... | reverse complement strand
GCCCGAAGACGAAGGCGGTTTCTTTTGCTATCTGGCCGTGAAGGTACGGGGCAACGAGGTCTCCTGGTCCGTCATACAGCCCGGAGCCGTTCTCCCGGCCGATACGGTCACCGAAGCCAAGGTACAGCGCATGCGCCGCCTGCGCGGCATGCTTGCGGGCGAGGCCGTCGCACTGCCCTGGGACACTCCCCTTGACCAGGATGTGTCCATTACCTTGACCAACCCCTTTGATACGCCTTTGCAGGCCGCATTGGCATGGACCGTACCGGACGGCTGGCAGGTGACCCCCGGGCAGCTGGTTTTTGACGCCGCGCCGGGCGCTGCGGTTGCATTGACAACCCAACTGCAGACCCGGGGTCCGGCCCGTTTCCCTGTACCCGTACTGGAAGGGACGGTAACGGACCCGCAAACGGACAAACCCGTTTCGCTCTCGCTCCCCTTGGATTTGATTCCTTCTCTCAACATACCCCGTGCGCCCGGAACGGTTGCCCTGGACGGCAAGTTATCCGAATGGGAATCTGCGCCACGGATGGCCATGCATTACGGGGTGAACTGCGACCCCGCCGATGTGGAAGACCTGCGGGCATCCACCTGCCTGATGTGGGACGAGGCGCATCTGTATGTGGCGGTGGAGGTGGAAGACAATGAATTTCACCAGCCCTATTACGGAGATGTGATCTGGATGGCGGACAGCGTGGAACTCTGGATAGAACACTCCAACTGGAGTTTCAGCCTGACGCAGAACGGTCCCCAGGTTTTCCTACACGACAGGCCGGATAAACATCTCGATGCCGTCACGGACGCCGTACCCCTGGCCGTGTACAGGGAGGGAACCCGTGTCGTCTACGAGGCCGCGTACCCGGCGACCGAATTGCCGCAAGTGAATCTTGAAGCAGGGGCGATACTCCATTTCTCTCTGCTGGTCAATGACCTCGATAGTAAAGGTCCCCTTGAGAAACGCCATTGGGTTGAGGTTACTCCCGGTGCGGGCGAACATTTTAACTGTCCCATGGTCGCATTGACGCTTGCACCGTAAGAATACCTGAATTCACGAAAATAGGTTGCACTTCAGCAGCGACATCATCTAATATATTGGCAGATACCCTTGGAAGTGTTTGCAGCCAAAGCGAACAATATCTCTCAACGATTATACGGTGGTCTGATGAATTAATGCGCCTTGCGTGTGAGGCGGGGAGCCGTATCGCATACATAACTTTGAGAAAGGTTCAGCTCATGATGCGCAGTATTTTATGTATAGGGATTCTTTGCTGTCTCTTAGAATATCTGTTAACGGAAGACGCCCTGGCGCAAACCGAAGGGTTACTCGGCGAATATTATGGTACGGTAAATATGACCGATTTGCGGGCAACGCGTATTGATTCCCAGGTCTTTTTTAATTGGGAATATGCTGCGCCCCTCCCCGGTATAGGCGTGGATTATTTCTCCATATGCTGGACCGGTTTCGTCACCCCGGCGCAAAGCGGCACCTATACCTTTTATATAACCTCGGATGACGGTGTTCGTCTCTGGCTGGATGAGGCCCTGATGGTAAACCAATGGAAAGGGCAGGCACCCACGGAATACAGCGCATCGGTAACCCTTGAAGCTGGCCAGCCGTGTCCCATCCGTATCGATTACTATGAAAATACAGGCGGGGCGGTACTTAAATTAGAATGGGAAGGACCGGGTCAGACACGAGGCGCGATTGCGTCGGAATACCTTACTCCGGGTGCCGGTATAGGCGACAGGCTGCTTTATTGGCACCGCAACCCCGCTAACGGACAGTATTACAAGTTGATTGGTCCCATGACCTGGGCGGCAGGCAAGGCGCAGGCTGAAGCGATGGGCGGCTACCTGACCACTATTAATAACGCGGCGGAAGGGCAGTGGCTCGCAGAACTGTTCCGTCCCGTTTCCGATGCTGCCTTTATCGGTGCGAACGATATCGCCGAGGAGGGAACATGGGTCTGGGACCAGACTGGCGAAACCTTCTGGAACGGACTTGCGGACGGAACACCCGTACCGGGGTTCTATACGAACTGGAATAGCGGGGAGCCGAATGACTCCAGTGATGATGAAGATGCTGCCATGCTTTATCTCACTTCCGGGCTGTGGAACGACCTGAATGTGACACGCGAACGGTACTGTATTGTGGAAAGCGATATCGGCCAGTTGAATTATGATGGTCCCTCGCCCGCGCGTACAACCTTGCAACTTGAAGACGCGTATGAAGTAACCGTGACGCCAAGACAGCCCGTGGGCGTCGTACAATATCAATGGTACAAAGACAATACTCCCATTTCTGGAGGCACTTTGGCCAAATTGATCGTTTTCCAAGTCTCCTACGAAGACGCGGGGCTGTACACCTGCCAAATAACCGATGAAACTCCAGCCACAGTGCGCACCCGGGCGGCGGAACTTACAGTGGTCAAAAAACTGCCTGCGCTCTCCGTCACTGGCCTCGCATGTCTGGCAACGCTGTTGGCCGTTACTGCCGCAATGCGCAAACGTGCATAGACAAGGCTTGCCTTGGCGACTATCGCGACCCTTTTGGGTAGATGCGAACGGTGTTGTAACATTTTTTGAAGAAAAGGACTTAAGGGACCTCAAGGACGTAAAAAAACCGAACGAATAAGTTTCCTTTGTCGCCCTGCCAACTGAAATACTTCGGCGCGTTAAAAATAAGCAAGAAGACCGGACAATTCGATCATATTTGGGAGGAAACGATGACTAGGCTTAAGACTGTTTCTTTAGCGTGGATAGTCGTTATGGTCTCCGCAGTCCCCGCGGAGGCGGGCATGAACCTCTATGTCTCCAAACTTGGCGATGATTCGGATGGTTCCTCCTGGGAAAAGGCTTTCCATACGATTCAGTCGGCCTTGTCCGCCGTGCCGGATGACAAAGGAGGACACCAGGTTATTATTCGACCTGACAGTTACGCAGAGGCAAACCTCAATCCGACTTTCAAGGGTGCGCCCGGCGCCTACAACACGCTCATGGGCGATTTCGACGGCAGTCTGGGCTCGGGCGCAAAAGGCTGGGTGGTCATTGACAGCGGCGCCCCGGAGGTCATCGTGCGTACCAATACGGACAGCGGGGGCGGAAACCCGGGCTGGATGCTGCTCAACGAAGGGGAACCCGAAAACGAATGGGGTTTCAAGAGCATAGACTGGTGGGGAACCACCCGATGCTCTCCTTCTTCTTCATCCATTCTTTGGGACCGGTGGATTTTCAAGAACCTCTATACCACCGGCGCAGAAGGCTCAGGGTGGGACCTCTCTGTAGACAAGGGTTCCGAGTTCTCGACCATTACGGAACATTGTGTAGCAATCGGCCGCTTTTCTGGCATCTGTGTCGGCGCATTTGTTGGGAGATCGCAGGAACCCGTCATCATCCGGGACTGCTTCTCCATGTGCCTGGACTGGTGGGGCGATGCGGCAGGGCTCTATATTCGTGCGGAGAATCCCGCACCAAACGATTATCCCGATGTGGTTGTCGAGAACAGCACCCTCGTTGGGCCCGATAATGCGCTCCAGGTGGGCAACCCCGGCTTTGAGGGATACACCCGCATCCATCTAAAAAACTGCCGCCTGTTTTCCCTGAATTTTTCCCAGCCCCATGGACAGCCGTCCACGGGAGTTATTTATCATACCTTGGACGGCAAACTGCTCCATGTGGATTTGGAGGATTGCCTGCTGTCCGGATACAAGGTTTTCGGCAGTGGCGGGAAACAGTTTGGCTGTCCGGAGCGTCCCGAAGGAGGGCCCATCTCCTATACGCTGAAGGGAAATGTACGCGCCTATGTGCATTACACGCGGAACGTACCCGAAGGCATGAATCGACTTCGCTTCTGGCCTGTAGCGGATTTCCAGCATTTGCTCCCCCCCGAATTTCAAAATGTGACGCCATAACTTCCATAACCGGCTCTTATCCCCCCATACTGGTTATCTTGCCGTGGTCCCCGGAAGGGCCGGGCTGTCCGGCATCCGACGGGGCCGTATTTTATTATGGCGAAGCGTTCCTTGTATCCGTGTTATCTCGAAGGAACACTTCCTATCGGCGAAAGCAAGCACGGCGCCGCTTTCACGGCGCCGCGCGCGGCTCTGCCCTGTATAGGGAAAATTAATACATAGGTTATTCTACAAACCCGGCCTTGGGCGGTTCCGCATATTCACGGTACCTCGCTGCCACGGCCGCCTCCTCCGCAGTGCCGCTGTGGACAAAAACACGGTAGTTGAAAACCAATTCACCGCCTGCGGCAATCGTATAATCGCCGTTTTCAGGAATCAGCCCTTTGTTGTAGTCCTCTTCAATGAAAAAGGAATAACCAAAAGGATTAGCGGCCATGAGCCCGTAATTGCGCACATGCCAGCAAGTCGGGTGGCGCAGATTGGCGGCGTGATCAAAAATAGCAATGCCGCGCCAGCCCGCATCCGGAATCTCGCCGGAAAAATCACACCACGCCGAAGGCTTGCCCCAGGCGGTTTTTTCGCCCTTATCCCCGTGGGCATTGGTAATTACCGCTTTTGCATGACAGATGGCCGGATGCATACGCACGGCGACAATACCACCTTCCTTGGTATCCTTCAAAAGGACTTCGCCCTGGGAGGCTTTCAGCACAACCCGCACATCAAGCAGGCGCCCATTCTCGGGAGTCGCATAGATGCGATACTCCCGCGTCTCTTCCAAAAGGGGCGCGCCATCTTTGTTTTCCCAGTGACTGAGGGAACGTATCCATCCACAGGCATCCCCGGAACCGAAGGTAACATCCTTGACGCGCTGGTTCCCGGCATCAACCCCTTCTGCCCAAAAATCAGTGCCATTCACGTCACCATAGGCGCTCCATAAGGATTTCTGATGCGGATGGTCGCGGGCAATTTTCGGGGTAGACTCCACTTCCATCGGAAAATCGCGGGTAATACCCACTCCACCTTCCGTTTTAATCGGCCAAAGGAAGGGTTTTCGCCATTGCACACCATAGTGGAAACGGGTAAAAATAACCCCGTCAATCTGAACATCAAGCACATCCTCATCAGAATGTTTCGCAATATATACCCGAGGCACGGTGCTGTCGGTTTTTCCCACGGGTATAACTTCCGCCAGTACTTTGGTATTGGCGCCGAGCGCATCCGCAACAAACACCAGCTTACCATCACACAAGGTGGCCGGATAGAGCGCTCCTGTTTCAGAATTCTTCACCGCAAAAGATTCCGGCGCTTCAGCCCCTTCAAGGGGGATTTCCAAGGGGACATTCTGACACGCAGCCTCACCTGTTTCTATGAAAACTTTTCGGTTCATGAGGTCCGTCGCCACAGCCGGCCCAGTCAGCAAAATACCGCCCAATAACGCGATAACTAAACATCGTATCATTGCCGCATTCTCCTTAGTTGACACCTGTTTTCGATATGTTGGAAACAAGTGTATCAGATAGTCCGTCTTTGCGCCAAAAAGACAACTGCAGGGCACTTCCATCTTGCTGATGATATTCGAGTACCTAAATGAATCTTCATCCTCCGGCTCTACGGCGGTTGTTGATTCCGCACGTAAGAAACCGTGTTATTGGCACAACGCCAATAATGACAAGGAACGTAGAAGCGGCATCCTGACGCTTTGCATCAAGACGGGCATGCGGGCCGCAGTCACCATGGAAGCGGCAAGATGCCGCTTTTACGATCTCGCCATTTCTTACGTGCAGATATATGGAGAACAAATTCCCTGTATCTTTTCGATTGAAAATGATACTATAGATATCCTGCCGGTCTGTTATGAATGACACACAGGCAGTGGAATCGAGATGATTGGGTTTGTGCCTCGTTTTGAATTACCGCAACGCAGTAAATGGAGGTACATTTTGACAAAAGGTGCAAACAACAGGAACTGCGAGCAACGCCTGTGATGGCACGTTTCAGGTGATTTTTCGGTATTGTGGATTACTGGTTATGGTAACGAAAAGAATATGTACGAACAACATTCGCGCCTTCTTTTTAGCGCTGTCTTTACTGTTTATATTAGAGGTGCTATACGGACTCGAGGCACCTGCCGAAGAAAACGAGGTACAGTCCCCCTATCACGTCTATGTGTTCAAAGGATCTGACTCTAATCCTCCATTTGAGTTTCTCGATGATGGCCAACCCGCCGGGATGAATGTGGAGTTATTGCGGGGGGTCGCTCAGACACAGGGATTAAAAATTCATATTGAGTTGGGTCCATGGGAACGTGTTTACGAGGAATTTAAAACAGGACAAATAGACGGGCTCACGGGATTAAACCAGTCTGATGCACATATACAGAATGCGGATTTCGCTTTTCCTGCTGTCATCAGTTCCTATGCCCTTTTCGTACGCAATGATTCCTATGAAAAGAGTTTTAAGGACGGGTGGAATGGTTCTATCATTGTAAAAGCCGGTGATCTGGCGAATGACTACCTGATTGAGATAGGATTCAATGGGCCTCTCCTTGTGGAAAACTCATTTCAGGGAGTACTGCGCAGCCTCACCGAAGGCCATGGCGATGGTGCACTTGTTCCACAATATCAGGGTATTTACTTGTGCAACCATATGAATCTGAAAGACATTGTGCTTTCTGAAGCCGCGATTTTTCCGTGGGCATATGGTTTCGCTGTACAGCCGGGAAATGAATTTTTTTTAGAACACCTGAACGAGGGACTCTATAAATTCGCCGCCTCAGGAGAATATTTCAAGGTCTGGTCGCGCTGGTGCTCAGAGACACTGCCATAGGCACCCTCGCCATATACGGGTTATTTATTCCTGGCATTAGCGGCCATTATCTGTCTATTGCTGTTCATCACGTCATGGACATATGTACTACGCCGTGAGGTCAACAGGCGCACAAAGTCCCTGGGCGAAAGCGAAGAACGTTACCGTACCCTCTTCGAAAACAGCAATGATGCGTTGTTTCTGCTAATGGACACAATAATTGACTGTAACCAACAGGCGTGTGAACTATTACGTGTACAGCGCGTGACTTTATTAAACACCACTTTGTCGAGTTTTGCCCCCCTGCTTCAACAGGACGGCAGTGATTCGGCAACCTTGTTTGAGACAAGAATCAAGGCTTCCGTTTCCGGTGAGCCCCAAGTGTTTCCCTGGGTGCATGTGCGGTCCGATGGGGAACCTGTTTACACGGAGATTTCCCTGCGTGTCGTACCAGGATTGACCGGACCTATCTGCATGGCCGCTGTAAGAGACGTATCCGCCCGCATCAAGGCCGAACAAGCCGCGCGGCGCCAGCAGGACTTGGTCCGCGCTATTACAGGCACCTGCCCCGTGGGCATTGTAATGTTGAGTGCACAGGGTGTGCTCACCTTCGCCAATGCGCATGCGGAACGTATCCTGCGCCTTGAACATCCGCATCTGTACGATCGCACGTATAATGACCCTCAATGGCGAATTACCGCAGTGGATGGCGGCGAATTTCGTGAAGATGATCTTCCTTTTTACCGTGTGATGCGCACAGGAAAACCGGTTTACGACATTATTTATGCCATTCATCAATACGAGGGAGTGCGCACCGTATTGTCCGTCAGTGCTGCGCCCCTGCTCAATGACGCCGGACAGTTGGACGGCGTTGTATCCACCTTTGAAGATATTACCGCCAAGGTCGAAGAGGAAGAAAAACAGTCTGCCCGCTGGAAGCGGCTTGAACGTCAACAGGAGGCGTTGCTCCGTATCGCGCGAAACCCAACATTGACGGAAGAAAGTATCAGAGATACATTCGATCTTATCGTTACATCCGCTTCTGAAGTGCTGAATGTATCCTTCAGCGGCCTATGGATGCTTGACGAAAACCGGAGCCACCTCAGGTGTATCGCCTCCTCTTCCGGGACGTCAAAACCTGTTCCGGGTTCCTCTGTCCTTGACATGAGCGCCCATCCCGCTTATATAGAAGCTCTCGAATCCGGCAGGCATATAGACGCCGAAGATGCTCAACACGATCCACGCACGGCTGACCTTGTAGCAGACTACCTGGCTCCTAATAGTGTAGGTGCCCTGCTCGACGCGCCGATACGGCTAGGCGGTAAACTTGCCGGTGTTCTTTGCAACGAGCATCATGGCGGCATTCGTCGTTGGCTTCCCGACGAACTGCAGTTCGCCGCGGAACTGGCAGACCAGGCGTCGCAGGCACTTGCCTCTCAGGACCATTTTCGCGCGGAACATGAACGTCATTTGCTCGAAGAGCGCGTGCAGCAGACACAGCGGTTCGAAAGCCTGGGAATCATGGCCGGGGGTGTTGCCCATGATTTTAACAATCTGCTCACGGCCATTCTGGGCAACGTGGACCTGGCCCTTATGGATATGCCCCCTTCGAACCTCGCGGAAACCTCTCTCAATGAGATTAAAGCGTTGTCAACGCAAGCGGCCGATCTGTGCCTCTCCCTGCTCACCTATGCGGGCAAGGGCAGGGTGGTGACTCAATTGTTGAATCTGAACGAAGAAATACGTCGTACAAGTCAAATAATGGGAACTTTGAATGACCAAAATATACGTCTTATTTATCGTTTAAGCGAGAAACCGCCCGAAGTGTACGCGGATCGCGGCCAGATTCAACAAGTCATCATGAATCTGGTATTGAATGCGTCGGAAGCCATTACCGGGGAAGAGGGCACCATCACAGTCAAGACCTATTGGCTTCAATGCGACAGTCCTTACTTTCGCTGCGGCTATTTTACATCGATTCCCGACGAAGGCCTTTACGCGGCGATTGAGGTGAGCGATACCGGCATCGGCATAGCCGAAGAAGAACGGCAAAAAATATTCAATCCTTTTTACAGCACAAAGTTTGTAGGCAGAGGACTGGGCCTGTGCGCCGTACTGGGGATTGTAAACGGCCATAAAGGTTGCATTCGCATCCAAAGCACTCCGGGACAAGGTTCTACGTTCACTGTCTTATTGCCGGCAGATACCAAGGCGCCTGTACTATCAGCCAGCAGGGGAAACGTTGAAGTCATCTATGCCGGGCCGCATTGCGTCCTCGTCATCGACGGTAATTCCATGTCGCAAAAAGTAACAGTGAGAATATTGTCGCGCCTGGGATATACCGTCCTGCACGCGGCCACTCTTGAAAACGCAGCAAGTCTTTTACGTGACAAAAGCAAAGCGATTCACTGTGTCCTGCTTGATCATGCTCTAGGACAGGCACTGGTGGAAAAACAAATCGAAGAACTTTGCCACGCCTGTAACGGTACCCCCCTGCTCCTGGCCACTGACCTGGAAAAACAGGAGTATCTCCGTCTCTATGGTCATTTCGGGTTCTCAGATTTTCTGGAGAAACCCCTCCGTGTAGCCGCATTGGCCGCGAAGTTAAGCGCGNNCGGCAGGATGCCGCTTCTACGTTCGCGCCATTCCTTACCTGCGGATTTGGGGTTGCCGTATCCCCTTGAATTTAGTAATAATGAAGTGCATATTGATTTACAGTGCCTTTAAAGGCTTATTTCAAGCATCGCAGATTTTGCAAATACAGATTCCTAGTTACTTTTCAATATAATATAAAACAGAGAGTCAACGTTCTTTTGCTGGCCCAATGATAAGGTCAGATGATTTTCAGAAAAGTATCCAAGCGCTGTCCGAAGCAATTTATTCGGCCGGGCGGAGCGCTAAGACACACGTGAATACAGACAACAAAAAGGAGTAAAGAATGCGTAAACAAAGTATCGTCGCTCCCGGATGGTGGGATTATACAACGCTCGATGAAACGCTGCTGTCGGACGTTGCCCGGTTATCGGAAAAAGACCTGGCCCAGTTGTCCCGAACGGGTTTCCAGGTTGTTTTTCATGAAACGCTGGAAGATTTTTATCTTGCCGAGGCCCTGGAGTACATTGAAGCCTGGCGCGCATCCACCCCGGACAACCCTGCAGGCATTTGCGGTCCCATCGGCCCTACGGAACAATTGCCACTGGTCGCAAGATTGGTAAACGCCTTCGACCTCGACCTCGCTTCGCTGAACGCACAGTTCTGGGGTATGGACGAATGGGTACAGGACGGCAAGGCCGTTGAGGAGACACACCCCCTTTCCTTCAAGAAGGCGGACATGGAATTGTGCTTCAACCGCATCCGCCCTGAACTCCGCCCGCGCCCGGAAAACCTGCATTTTCCCGCAGGCGACGTGGCAGGATTCAGCGCCTCATTCGACTCGATGCGCTGCCTGATCATGCAGGGCGGCCAGGGTGATGTTAAGCACTGGGCATTCAATGATCCGCCCAAGCGGGAAGGTGCCTGGGTTGAAGCGCCGCCCCCGCCGGAAGAATACGGCAAGCTGGGCACGCGCCTGGTAGACCTCCATCCCATGACCATCATGCAGAATGCGCGCACATCAGGTGGCGGCCGCTTGTCCGAAGTGCCGACACAGGCTATGACTGTCGGCCCCGTGGAGACCTGGAAGTCTGAAAAAGTCTCCATCTGGCAGGCGGGCAACCATGACAATCCTTTCGGCATGCGCCTGACCGCGTTTATGATCAGCAAGGGCCTTGCCGACAGTGCCGTGCCCATGAGTCTGTTGGCGAACCATCCCAACGTGGTGTTTCACTACTATCGTCCGGCCATCGGAAGCTGCAGCATTGAAATGCACTGATGGGAAAGGCCATGCGGCTGATTGACGTTCACTGCCATCTCGAAAGTGAAGCATTCCGGGACTGCCTTGACGACGTACTGGCGATGTCACACCGGGCGGGCCTTTGTAAATTGATCACCGCTTCGACCGACCCTTCACAATGGGCTTTGTCGGCGGGCCTTGCCCGCAATTATGCCATGGTGGAGTATGCCGCTGGCGTGCATCCCTGGTACTGTCCGGAAGAAACAGTGTCGTTGCTGGACCGTCTTCCTGGCGCGGCCTCGGATGCTGTGGCCATTGGCGAGATAGGACTGGACGCAAAAACACAGCGATTCCCACTCGCATTACAGATGGAGGTCTTTACGCCCCAGTTGAAGACGGCACAGGCGTTAAACCTGCCCGTCATTCTGCATTGTCGCGGCGCATTCAACGAAATGCTTCAGCTGTTCAAGCGGCATGGCGCTCCTCCCGGAGGCATTTTTCATAATTTTTCCGGTAGTCCCGAGATTGCGGAACAATTCATGGAATACGGGATGGCCTTCAGCCTGGGCGGGGTACTGACGTGGAGAAACAGCACGAAACGTGCGCGTCTGTTGCGGCGTATTTATCCGGACCATTTTCTATTGGAAACGGATGCACCCGACATCCCGCCCGTGGAGGCGCGCGGCACGGTCAATACCCCGGCCAACATCTTGTATAATCTAAAGGCGGCGGCGGAATTGCTGGAAGTCCCGGCTGAAGAAGTTGCCGAGGCCACCACACGTAATGCCATTCGTATATTTAAACTCCGATTATGACGGCAAGGATCTGCAGGTCGGATACATCCGGCATCTCTTTACATGGTTCTTCCGCCGTCTCTAGGAATGCTTATGACATGCTGTTCCGAAAATACCGACTGGCAACACCGGACTCGCCTGCTGGTGGGCAACAGCGGGATTGAACGCTTGCGCCACGCATCAGTCGCGATTGTCGGCTTGGGCGGGGTGGGAGGTTTCGCTGCAGAGGCCATTGCGCGAGCGGGAACCGGACGCATTCTACTCATCGACAGCGACGTTTTGGAGACGACCAACCTTAACCGCCAGCTGCTGGCCCTTCATTCCACGTTGGGAAACAACAAAACCGATGCGGCACGAGTTCGTATTGCCTCCATTTCCGGGGAAATTATTGTGGAAACCCTTTCGGTCCGTGTTCGCGAGGACAACCTGGCCGATTTGCATCTCGATAGTGGCTGGCATGTCATAGACGCCATAGACGACCTGGCCGCCAAGGTGGCTTTGTTAACGCATCTGCACCGACATGATATTCCCGTGGTCGCGAGCATGGGCGCTGGTCAACGGCTGGACCCGACACGCGTTCAGATTGCCGACATCAGCGCTACCCGGGGCTGTCCGCTGGCGAAACGGATTCGCCAACGGTTAAGACAAAACGGCATCGACCGGGGCATTCCTTGTGTCTTTTCTGACGAACCGCCTGTTCGCCCTTATGCCGCGGAGAAAGGGCTGCATGCCGTGCCAGTCGGCAGCATCTCTTATCTGCCTGCGCTGTTCGGCATGATGGCCGCCGGTAGGGTACTCAACGATATTCTGAAAGGAACCACCTCCCCATGATGTATACACTATTGCTCGCCGGCCTGCTATTGTTACAGCCGGCCACACCGCCCCCCCCCCCTNNAGAATGCCGAAAACCGGCGGTATTTATGTGGTTGCCCATCGAGGAGTCCATGACGGCATCCCCGAAAATACCCTGGCTGCCTATCGCAAGGCCATTGAATTGGGAGCGGATTTCATTGAAGTTGACGTGCGGGAAACAAAAGACGGCGCATTGGTCAGCATCCACAACCACACGGTAGACGACTATACGAAAGACGCCACGGGGCCTGTGAACACCTTCACCCTGGAAGAATTGCAAAACCTGGACATCGGCAGCCGGGTCGGTCCCGAATGGGCGAACGAACGCATACCAACGCTGGAAGATATACTGAAACTGTGCCGGGGCCGTATCGGCATCTACCTCGACCTTAAACAGGCCGATGTGAACCGGGTCGCCGCCCTGATACAAAAGTACGGCATGACCGGGGATGTGTTCTGGTATGCGGGTGGACCGCACCTGCGCCAACTGAAAAAATGCTTCCCCGATTGCATTCCCATGCCTGACCCGGGTCCTGAAAAAAACCTCGGACGACTTCTATCCGAGTTCACGCCGAGGGTGGTCGCCTCGACCTGGGACCAGCTTACCGAAACCTTCGTTACCGCCTGTCACGCCGGCGGAGCGCTGGTCATTGTGGATGATGACGGGCCCGAAACGTGGGAGGCCATGCTGGACTGGGGCGTGGACGGCATTCAGACCAACGAGGTATCGGCACTCATCGAAGTACTTCGCGCCCGTGCCGTACAACCGTTTCCCGTCACTACCCCCAAAGAATCAAACCCATGAATCCCCCTGAATTGACAGTCGTTATTCCCTCTTACGATCCCCAACCGCATCTGCTGCGGACCCTGTATGACTCCCTCATGCGACAGACCTTCACTGCCTTTGAAGTCGTGATTGTGGATGACGCTTCAACCGACCCCTCACTATATGAATGGATACGGGATCCCCGTTTTCGCGTGGTGCGCCGAAAGGAGAACCACGGACCTGCGGCATGCCGCAACCTGGGCGCCAAGGCGGCGGAATCCCAATACCTGTTCTTTACCGATACGGACTGCGAACTCGCCCCGGATACGTTGCAGCATGCTGCGGACGGACTGCGCGGAGGGGCCATTCTTATGGGAAATACGATAACCCGCGCGGTAACTTCTTTTGGGAAAGCGGTCGCCCTGCTCGGTTTTCCCGGCGGGGGCCTGATCGGATTTGACCGGGTGTGGCGCGTGGATAAAGACGGATATACCAACAGTTTCAGCAGCTGCAACGTGGCTTTCCGCAAAACCGTATTTGAAGCACTGGGTGGATTCGACGAAACCTTTCCCGTCGCGGGCGGCGAAGATACCGTGCTGGCATGGAGGGCGATACAGACAGGCTGCCGCATCCGGTATGTACCCGAAATGCAGGTATATCACATCGAAAGGAGCACGCTCCGTGATTTTATCCGCTGGCAAATCACCCGCGGGCGGGGCAATTATTACATCAAACAACAGGTAGGCAAGGTCGGCGGCTACTTGCGCCTGCGCCTGTGGACCTTCAAAAACAGCCTGCATGCCGCCGGACCGCGTTATGCCCTGCCGGTATTGGGGCTTATATTTCTCTCTGTGTATTATCAGGTTAAAGGTATGTGCCTGGAAAAGCGAGATGCCCGAAAACGGGGTACCTGAGGGTACGGGTCAGGTATTGCAGGAAATATCAGCGAGAAGGATGTCACGGGCACCCATAACAGAAGCGCGTGACGGAGGGTTGAAGTCAAATATAGTGGTCTCATAGGTCATATAGGTCCTATACGTTTTCTCTATGTCTTAGCGGCTCTTGTTTGTTCTGTGTTGCCCATGCTGTGTATGCTAGACGCCATGATTCAGGAAACACTCACAGAAACATCCGGTTCTCCCCGCGCCGACACACAGGCACCTTTACTCAGGGTGGATAATCTTGCCGTGGTATTTCATACGGACCAGGGCGTTGCCCGGGCGGTTGACGGTGTTTCCTTTTGCCTGGATGCGGGGAAAACCCTGGCCCTGGTCGGTGAAAGCGGTTGCGGTAAAAGTGTCACTGCCCTGGCGCTGCTCGGGCTTATACCTTCCCCCCCGGGCCGCATCGTGTCCGGAACGCTTCTGTTTGATGGGAAGAACCTTCGCGACTTGCCGGAATCGGCCATGCGCCATATACGTGGCAATGATATCAGCATGATTTTTCAGGAACCCATGACCTCACTGAACCCCGTCTTTCGCATCGGTGCGCAGATTGGAGCCGTACTGCGCCTGCACCGGGGCATTTCGGTGCCGGCGGCACGCAAGGAGACCGTGGAACTGCTCCGGCGCGTGGGCATTCCTGATGCGGAACAACGCATGGAGGAATACCCGCACCAGATGTCGGGCGGCATGCTGCAGCGCATCATGATTGCCATGGCACTGGCGTGCGACCCGAAACTGCTGATTGCGGACGAACCCACCACGGCGCTGGATGTAACCATCCAGGCCCAGATTCTCGCCCTGCTCCGGGAACTGCAGGAACAGGTAAAACTCGCCACGCTGCTGATTACCCATGACCTGGCCGTAGTCGCGGAAACAGCGGACACGGTTGCCGTCATGTATGCGGGCAAACTGGTGGAAACCGCGCCCGTGGCGGAACTCTTTGCCGAACCGTGCCACCCCTACACACAGGGACTGTTCGCCTCGCTGCCGGCCGTGAATACACCGGGGAAGCGTTTGGCCGCCATCGAGGGGGTGGTCCCTCCCATCACCGCTTTTCCCTCGGGATGCCGGTTTCATCCCCGGTGTCCCCACACCTTGCCCGTGTGTCGGGAATTGGAACCGCCGCTTGTATCCGGAACGGCGCCCCACCCCTCCGCCTGCTGGTTGCACCGAAACCGCGAAAAGGTGAAAACGGAGACGGCGCCATGACATCCCCCCTGCTCCAGGTGAATCATCTTATCAAACGGTTTCCGTTGAAGGCAGGCGTCTTCTCACGGACTGTCGGCGCCGTGCATGCCGTGGAGAACATCAGCTTCTCCATCCCGAAGGGAGCCGTCCTGAGTCTGGTCGGCGAAAGCGGCAGCGGCAAGACCACAGCGGGACGCTGCCTGTTGCGGTTGATCGAACCGGACTGCGGTGATATCCGTTTCGACGGCATTGACGTTTGCGCGGCGGACAAGCGACAATTGCGTGAACTGCGCCGGCGCATGCAGATCATTTTTCAGGACCCCTTCGGTTCTTTGAATCCCCGTATGACCGTCTTTGCCATGCTGTCAGAAATACTCCGCTTTCACAAACTCATCACGCGCCACGAAATACCACGCAGGGTGGCGGCACTGCTGGACCAGGTGGGATTGCCTGCATCCGCAGCTGACCGGTATCCCCACGAGTTCAGCGGCGGCCAGCGCCAACGGCTCGGCTNNGGCATTGCCCGCGCCCTGGCGGTCCAGCCGGATTTTATTGTGGCGGACGAACCCGTCTCCGCGCTCGATGTCAGTATCCAGGCCCAGATTCTGAATCTGCTTCAGGACCTGCGTCAGTCCCTGGGACTGACCTATCTATTCATCGGCCATAATCTCGATGTGGTACGGCATATTTCCGACCATGTGGCGGTCATGTACCTCGGACATATTGTGGAAATTGCGCCTGCGGAGCGCCTGTTCGCCGGACCGGTGCATCCCTACACGCACACTCTGCTCGAGGCCGCACCGAAAACCGACCCCGGACGCAAAATGGAACGCGAACTTCCCAAGGGGGAACCGCCCAGCCCCATCCATCCCCCTTCCGGGTGTCCTTTCCACCCTCGCTGTCCTCTGGCGGAGCCGTCCTGCGCGCAAACGTCGCAACAGTTGACGAAAATCGCGCCTGGCCATGATGTCGCCTGCGCAGTCCGCACCGGACACAATGCCGTTTCGCCCCAATCCTGACAGGGTCAAGTTGCAGGCCGGGTTGAGCGGAACCGGATAACAGGCGCCTGACACACGCATACGCCCGAAGAAAAAGATGGCTTCGTGCCATGACAACACTGTATCGTAACCCGCCTTTGATATGCAGGCGAAAAAGAAGGCGGGGTTCGTTCTGCCCTATGCATGAAATACGGGTATACAGCCAGTACAAGTCTTTCTTGAAAATACATGTCCTGCCAACGGGTTCCACTCCACCCTGCCTACAGTTTTACTTTCGCCAGGTAGATACTGGTTTTGCCCTCATGGGAGGCATAATAACTGACCCAGAGCAGCCCATCGTACCACACAAGGCCCGGGTAGCTGGTGTCGCCACCACTGGGCAGTTCCAATACGGGCGTATAGGCCTCCGGGGTCAGCGGCCCCAGGGCCATCCGGACATCCGGCACGTACTTTCTTCCTGCCCCGACCATGCGGCCATCGGGCAAAAGGATAAAATTCGGGCCGCCAATCGCCCAATCCAGTTCTTTGAACTGCCACTCGGTATACGGCGCCTTGCTGGAACCAAACCAGGCATTGCGCGAATCCCCTTCCCGCCGTATCAGCGCCAGCATGGTGCCATCGGGCCGAAAACGCAGCGCAGTTTCATTTGGCTTTCCTGTCACAGGGAGTTCAGTTAACGTCGTCCAGTCAAGCCCGTCCTTGCTGTGCATAAGGGTGAGCGTCCATTCCTCCTTTTCCTCGACAGGTCCACTATAAGTGACACCGTAAGCGGTATCGCCATGCCAGGTGGTGCGCCAGAGCCAGTCGCCGTCACGGCATATGGGGGTCGGGTCGAACCAAGTCGTGCCATCGTTTGAAAGACTGACTCGAGGACGCCGCCCCAGCAATTTACCGTCCTGATAAAGTGACCCGCCCATGGTAATCATGAGCCGGTTGTCCGGTGTAAGGCATATTTTAGGGTCGCGCAGATCAATGCCGTCCTGCCGCAGCAGGGCACGCGACGCCCATGATTCCCCGTCGGCTGAGGCGATCACCCGGATACAGCCGTTCCCCTTGACATGTCCCGAAGCCTCACGGAAAACGCAGTACCACGTGTCGTTAAAGCGAATGAGATCCGTAAAGGCATTATGGTCGCCCTGGTCCCATATTTTATTCACCGAAACCAGTTCTGGGGCGTCTTGGGTGAAAGCGGGAGCAGTCAGGGTGGTGATAAAGAATGCTGCAACTATCAGACGTGAAAAAATCATGGAAATACTCCTTTAATAGTTTTTTTTTCTGACAACGTCAGACAGCGTCGCACACAGTAGAACCTATTTCTATAATGCCATAAAGTTATTTTCTGAGCCACCCTTCATACGGTAGCGTTTCAGGCCGGGTATGACAGCATCTTCCGACGGCGCCAATTCACACGGGATTTCTTCCGGCAATACCAGGGTCGCATGGCATCCTTCAGGTACTTTCAGTATTACGTCATAGTACGACTCTTTACGGACAGATTTGAATGTGAAGGCCCCTTTCACCGTATACGCGGTGGCTTCGATATCACCGATGTTGGCCAGTTGTGGACGCACATCACAGGTGGCAAATCCCGGCGAAGTAGCCCGGATGCCCATGATATCCATGAACAACAGGTAAAGGGGACAGACAGGGCAGTGACTCCACTCCGCCGTGGAATCGGGTCGCGCAGTCCAGTTTTCCTGCAGCGTGTTATTCATCACTACCGAGCCCATGGTTGCCCAACGGGTTCGAAAATCTTCAAGAACAACGCCAATACGTCCACCTTTTGCCAGGGCCCAATAGCGCCAGTAGGCGTTGGCCGGATAGGACAGGCCCATTTCCTTTGGACAGGACGCCAGCGCCTCCAGCGCAGCCGCCGTGTTGCCGTCCGGGCATTGGTCAAACAGGATGGACGTTGCCAGGGACCGGTCGCAGAGGCGAATCTCTTTTTCGTCCTCCGCCCAGGGCAGATTGGCTGCAAACAGGCCGCGCTCCCCATCCCAATAACGTGCCCGGGCCGCTTCGAGCAGCGAATCCCCGAAGGCTTCATAGGCGCGCGCCCTGTCGTTCTGTCCGAAGGCAACGGCCAGCGGCGCCAGGGCATGCCGAAACATGGCCGCCGCATAGAGATTAAAAGCACATGATTTATGCGCTGGTTTCTTATAGGCATCGTGGTCGATCCAGACGGTCGGTATACCCAGGTTTTCCACGGGAAGCAGGCCGTATTCCCCACGGATGGATTCCAAATAGGCGGCAAAACGGACCAGGCGTGGATAGGCCTCGGCCACGGCATCCAGGTCGCCTGTTTCAAGGTAATGATTCCAGCAGTCGAAAACAAAGCCGACGCCATGGTCCAGGATGGGTCCCCAGTGGGCAGCCTGCACCTGTTTCTGCATGACCCGGGCGAGTCGGTCGAAGGCGGGCCAACAGTCCAGGAAATACCCCTCCGGCGTCAGCCCCTCGCTGAAAGTGCGCAGAAACCGGGCTGGCAGCAGCGTGTCGCCGAAGCCATAGCGTATGGCAAACAACTGCGGCCCGCAGTCGCCGCTGTATTGTTGCCGCTCCCTGCCCATACCGTCTACTACCACATCTATCGCGCTGTTGTTTAGGGTGTTCGTGGTAGCGTTGAACAGACGTTGCAGTGCAACATCGGCACACTGGACATGCACTGGGTTGGGCCAGTCATAAAGGCGGCGACGCGCTTCCATCTTAAGGATACGCACAGGACGTGATGCATTGCGCACATGCAATTGCACCCAGCGGAAGGATTCGTAATCGAAGGGTTCGAAATGGTTAATACCTTCGCGGCAAATAAAGCGGGTCCACGCGAAGAAATGAGTATCCATCCATGCGGGCCCATCGTCCGCATGGGATTCCTGAACCATCATTTCTACAATCGTGCCTTCCGGCGCATCCACATCGAAGCATGGCCAACCGACGATCTGTTCCTTGAATTCAAAGGTGGCATACAAACCTTCGCCTTCCGCTGTGGCGGGCAGGAGGTATCCGGACCCGTCCGGCAAGGCTTCAACAACCGGTTCTTTGACCAAATCGAAAGAACCCGGGATACGCATGTCAAACCAGTCACGCGGGTCGCGGTGCCAGCTAACCCGGCCGGAATCCGCCAACCCTTTTACGGGGACCACAACCTCCCGGGTCAGCGGTATCTGCCGCGTTCGCAGGGAGCCGTTTTCTTCCTGGACGCGGTCGATCAGGTCATTGCTTTCATAGTTGCCGCAAGCGGCAGGTTTGTCGGGCGGGCAGGTGATTGGCATGGCGTCCAGCCATTCCGGCCCTGGGGTGAAGCCGGGCGTATCCCAGCCAAAGGGATGCAACCGCGCATCGTACTCCTCTTGGAGCGCTCGCAGATACCAGCGTTTGTGTTGGCCCGGCGCATGGGCCCGGTCCAGATATGTCTGCCAGGTGGTATCTGAAACCACCGCCTGCTTCGTGCCGTCTTCAAATTCGATCACGGCATGAAAAATCATGCCCGGCTTTCCTGCAGGCCAAGTGCCGTCACCCAGTCCAAAGTGCAGTACTTCCACACCGATGACATTTTCTCCGGCATGGAGAAACGGCGCGATATCGAAGGGATCCGTTGACTGAAAGCGCGGATCATAGGGTGCGGGCCCCCACTGCACGCGCGTGCCGTTCACAGTCAGGCGGTACCGACTGTCCGCTGTTACCCAGCCCCGTGCACGCACCGGTATGCCCGACGGCAGGTCCAGCGCTTTACGGAACAAGATAAACGTATTGGATAGGGTCCGTTGGGAAGGCATCCAAATCCATTTCGCCGGGGTAAGATTTATCTTGTAAGGACGCAAAACCGGCGTATCAAAATACCGTGCGTCCCAGGTGTCTTGTGTCAGATGGGCATCCAGATATTCTGCACTGACCTCCTGAAGAAAAGAAGGGGCCCCGAGTAGCATGGCAAGCAATACAAGTGTTTCTGTCGACATCGTAGTTCTCCCGGTTCATAGGCGAATCCACCCGTAGGGTGGATACCCGTGTATCTTAGCATGTCTCCGTACCCGAAAATACAACCCTGAAACTGCGATACTGGACTTGTCGTTTGCCGGTTACAGGCGCGGCCTGCCCGCTTGGGCCGCCACGTCCCCGGGAAACGCGGGATCTTCCGGAGACACACCAAAATAATTGCCATTGAAGGTCAGGTTGTCCGGGCCGGTTTGGTTGAAACGTATGGGCTCCCCAGACGTGCTGTAGATGATATTCTTCTCCACAAGAAATCCCTTGCTTCCTTCATCGAAGAAGATGCCATTGTTAGGCGCGCCACCATGGGCAAAGGCGCTTCGATGCACATCATGGAGCAGATTTCCACGCAGCACCGTGCCCGGCTGGTACCCAAGGGTATAGATGGCACCACCGTCCGCAAGAACCTTCATCACATCGTAAATGTGATTGTGTTCCAAGACGCAATTGCGCTGAGTCGTTTCTTCCGAGTCCCATCGGAACCCGATGGAAATGCCCGTGTAAGGCATGTCGCTGATATCGTTATGGTGAATGTGCGTCCCGTCACAGAAGGCGTCGAAAACGCCTACACACCCGTGGTTGACCGCACCACAGCGGCGCAGAGTACACTCGGCCACCGTGTTGCCCGTAGGTACAAGCGCGGGCGCAACCCAGTCCGCAGAAAGCGATCGGTCCCCGGACAGGTAACCGTCCCCTTCCAGGGCATCACCACGCCAGCCTACCATGATTCCCGTGCCGCCGATGTCCTCCAGGTCGCACTGCATTAATGTATTACCGCGACAGCCCGCGCCCAGCACGATTCCGGACGCTCCTGTGTGGGTAACGCGGCATCGCGTCACGCCGCACCCTTCGGCCCGGTGGAATTTCAGCGCGCCAGGAAGCACATACGATCGAGCCTCCATGGAAGTGCCATAATGCCCGGCCTGGATTCCCACATAGCCGAATTCGGGCAAGGCCCATTCGGCATGGGCGAAGGTCAGCCCTTCAAAATACAGGTTGCGCACGGGCATGCCGTCAATACCCTCCACGCTGAGGAGTAATTCCAACCGGGGCGCAATGAACAGCGCTTCATTCGGGTCTTCACCCGGCGCTGCCTGATACAGCACCCTGCCTGTCCGCTGGTCCAGGTACCATTCACCAGGGACATCCACAAAGGCAGGGGCATTTTCCACATAGCAGGGTTTGTCCGGACTGGTGGTAGTCATGCTCCCGTGCCCAATCCAGCCAGCGGGATGGCTCACACGGACCTGCGCACCTTCCACCGTCTTCACGGGCATGCGCGTAATGGACCAATTCTGATAGACCACCAGTTCCGCCTGTACCGCTTCCGCCAGGGAAACGGGCAACGGAGATTTCAACACGATTTCCGTAACGGTATCATCCACGGCCGCCACCCTCAACACGTCTTCACCGTTTGGAAAGCGGCCCCGGGGCAGGCGGGTATCTTCACGAAACAGCTGCCGGAAATACCAGTTCCCTTCGGCAACCTCCGGAAGAATCGCCGTCCATTGGTCTCCTTCGCTCCGTGTCCAACCCGTGACTGGACGGCCTCCACTGAATACAGGAGTCTCGTTTTCATAAGATTTATAAGTGACAACCCGTTTTTCATCCCCGCCATCCGCCGGGATAAATACCAGCGGGGCATCCAGATAATATACCCCGCCCCGGATACACACGATGATATCGCGGGAATCGCAGTCCGTAGCGTGTGCGCGAACAGCGGTCTGGGCTCGCTGCACCGTGGCAAAGGGCGCCTCCAAGGTTCCCGACCCGCCATCATCCCCCCCTGGGGCCACATAAAACGTCACGGGGTACTCAGCCAGGTTCACCACCGAAAGAAATATAGCCATTAAAAACGTGCTCATGGATAAAAACCTCCAACAGTACCATTTAAAAACCCTGTAAACCGTCCCGGCAGGCCATGTTTACAGGGTTCTTCATTTTAGATATGGAGCCGGCGAAGGGAATCGAACCCCCGACCTGCTGATTACAAGTCAGCTGCTCTACCATCTGAGCTACACCGGCATTTTAAAGTATAAATTATAATTCAGGCTAAATCTCTAAAACAACGCGAAATTGCAATGTATTTAGTTTCAACAACCTACATGGACAGTTTTTTCCGCTGAAGAAGTTGGGGGAATGCACAAGCAGGGAACTTTTATCGCCAACGGTGTATCGCTTCCACCAGGGTCTTCACATTTTCAAAGGGAGCGTCATTTTCAATTTCCACATAGAAGATGCTGCCGCCCTGCCGGGCATGATACTGTTCCGCATAGGCTTTAATGGTCGCCTCGATTTCCCGAGGCGTACCCCGGGGCACAAGATACTGGCGGTCGGGATGAATGTAAAGGGTCACCTTGTTGCGGGCGCAGTGCTCGAATAAAGCCGGGTTGGATTCAAAGAATCCGATTTGCGGCCATAATCCATCTATACCGAGCGCTATCAGTTCGTCCAGCGTGCCCTCCATAAATCCACACGAGTGAAAGAAGACCTTTCGTCCCGCTTCGTGGATGGGCGCCATCAGCCGCGCATACCGGGGCACAAAATGTTTCCGAAACAAGGCGGGCGGAAGGATGGGGGCGCCTTGCGTGCCCCAGTCATCGCCAAACATGACGACATCCACACCGGCGTCTAGCATGGCCCGGATTACCTGCCGCCAATAGTTTTCCAGGCGGTCCAGAAAACGCAGTAACCCCGGATCTTCCGCCAGGATATCCATCAGCACCTCCTCTATGGGTCGGAGGGCGTGGAGCCGTTCGAAGATGGAAATGGTACCTTCAAACACGAGATAGTCCTGCCGCTGCTCCCTAATTGCGGCACTATTGAACCCGGGAACAGGCGGGAATACACAGCTGTCCGCTGCATCCCAACATTCCAGGGGATACCGGCGCGGCAGGCCCCAGACGCCAAAGATGCGGTGTTCCCATTCCGTGCCCCACTCGTCTGTACGAAGTTCATGGTAACGGCCGTCGGCGTCAAAGGCGTCGGGAGGCGGACAGGGAATGCGGTCGAAGGCAATGGGATTGTCAGGCGGATATGTGTTGAACAAATCGAGCAGCTTATTGCCATGCACATATAAGCCCGCCGGTGAAGGATGATAGACCACGGGTATTCTATCCGGGGCATTGAATGCGAAAGTGTCCAGCATACGTTGACGTGAGGTCACAGCGGAAATCCTGTCTTCAAAAATGCATGCATCAGGAGTAACAGGGTTTGCTTATTCGGATTCTTTTCCCGTAGAGCCCTGTCGCTTGTTTCCGGAGCGTGTATGCGTTAAAAACCATTCATAAAGCGCGGGGTTGTTATAGGTTTCCGTCCAGGAGTCATGCCCGGCTTCAGGATACACGGTGAATTCCACTTTCCCGCCGGCCTTCTTCAAAGCGTCCACCATTTCCTGGGATGCCTGCAACGGTACCACGTCGTCCTTGGCGCCGTGGAAAACCCACGCGGGCAGATGGGGAATCATGCGGGCCATAAAAGGGTCGCCCCTGCCGCAGATGGGTGCGATGGCGGCAAAGCGATCCGGGTACTCCGCGGCAAGCCGCCACGTGCCGAAACCGCCCATGCTCAGGCCGGTGACATAGATCCGTTCCTCGTCAATCCGGCAGGTGGCGATGATATGGTCCAGCAGGGCGTTGAGCGTGTCTATCTGTTTGCCGCCGCTCCACCATTCGCCGTCGGGACATTGCGGCGCCACCACTACGAAGGAAAGCGCTTTACCTTCTTTGGCAATCAATTTGGGCGGGCCGTGGGTTTCCACCAGGCTCAGGTCATCACCACGTTCTCCCGCGCCATGCAGGAACAGCAACAGCGGCCATTGCTTCGCCGAATCCTCATACCCGTCCGGAAGATAGAGCAAATAATTCGATTCCACGGTTTTACAAACCTCCTTTGAAAAGGACTGCCCATGTGGAATAGCGTCTCCCTCCTGTACCGGCATCCGGGTGGTGCATCCCACGAAGCACAGGGAGAGGAGAATGCCAAGGATTACAGGCCAGATTCGCATGTTCATAGTGTATTCCTTCCCGCACCGCTGTAAGGTTTCAGCCCTACTCCGCATACAACGCGTCAACGTCATCGGAAATAGTACTGTACCATTCCGCTTCAGTTCTCTTCAAAAGCGGGCGGCATTCATGTCCGGCACCACGGTACCGCCGTCTCCACACCCGGGTTCCACCATGCATGCACAGGAGGATTTCGCTGTGACATGGCGTGGCCCGGCCTGAATCCGCGCGTACTAAACCAAACTGTTGGGGTGAAGCCAATAAACAACGGGACCGATGGATGCGGCATCCTGCGACTTTACATTAAGACGCCCATGCTGGCGCAAGTTCGGATGAAACCGGCAGGATATCGCTTTAACGAACCACGTCATTTCTTAAATGCGAATTTAAACTTTGGTGCTCAGGCCTGTTGCCTCACGGAAAAATCTACTCGAAACGGTATTCGTTGCCTCACGGAAAAATCTA
>MTKZ01007218.1_pt2 | contig 24564 bp, 24 predicted proteins | sample 1042781 | NCBI WGS metagenome assembly MTKZ01 (sample SAMN06212207, study PRJNA360539) | anaerobic digester metagenome | biome: Wastewater treatment plant; material: sludge; isolation source: anaerobic digester fed with sludge from wastewater treatment plant | place: Denmark: WWTP Viborg ... | reverse complement strand
GTCGCCGGCATGAACAGATTGTTGAGGGAAGAACATGAAGACCGGAGCAAAAATCCTGGTTGAAGGGCTGCAGCGCGAGGGAGTCGAGACCATCTTCGGCTATCCTGGCGGTGTGGTGTTGCCGATATATGATGAACTCTACGACTCGTCATTGCGGCACATCCTTGTACGGCATGAACAGGCAGCAGCACATGCCGCTGACGGCTTCGCCCGTGCCAGCGGCCGTGTTGGTGTATGCCTTGCCACCTCCGGCCCGGGTGCCTGCAACCTGGTCACCGGGATCGCTACGGCCTACATGGATTCGGTGCCTATCGTCGCCATTACCGGCCAGGTCCCGACCAGTCTCCTCGGGAACGACGCGTTCCAGGAGTCCGACATTACCGGGATCACCCTCCCGATCACGAAGCACAACTACCTCGTGAAAAGGACAGAGGACCTCGGGAGGGTGCTACAGGAAGCATTCTACATCGCGGGAACCGGAAGGAAAGGACCGGTCCTGGTCGATATCCCGAAAGATGTGAGCATGCGATCGATCGAGTACGATTATGCGGCTTCTGAACCGGTGACGCTCAGGGGGTATCAGCCGACACTCAGAGGCCATGCCAAGCAGATCGACAAGGCACTCGAGATGATTATCGAGGCAGAACAGCCGGTGATATACGCGGGCGGAGGGATCATTGCATCGGACGCCTCCGAAGAACTGGTGCGTCTTGCCGAAACCCTGGTGATCCCGGTCACCACCACCCTGATGGGACTGGGGGCGATACCCTGCGACCACCCGCTCAACCTCGGGATGCTCGGGATGCACGGTACCCGTTCAGCGAACTATGCTGTAACCGAATCGGACCTGCTGATTGCGATCGGTGCACGGTTCGATGACCGCGTCACGGGGAAGCTGGACAGCTTCGCCTCCCATGCCCGCATCATCCACATCGACATCGATCCCGCGGAGATCGGGAAGAACAAGAAGGTCGATGTGCCGATTGTCGGCGACGTGCGATCGGTGCTGCAGGATATGCTCGCAAAGCTCCAGAAGAAGAAGTCCTATGATCGGTGGCTCACCCGGATCAGGGGATGGAAAGAGAAACACCCCCTCCAGTATGTCTCTGACAACTGCCTCCGCCCGCAGTACGTGGTCGAGGAGCTCTCAGCGCTCCTGAAAGGGGAGGGCATCATCGTCAGCGAGGTCGGCCAGAACCAGATGTGGACCGCCCAGTACTTCTGTTTCAGGAAGCCCCGGACCTGGATCACCTCCGGGGGTCTCGGCACGATGGGATACGGGTTCCCTGCTGCCATCGGCGCCCACTTCGCCTGCCCTGACCAGACCGTCTTCGATATTGCAGGGGACGGGAGTTTCCAGATGAATATCCAGGAACTCTCGACCGTCGCCTCGAACAACATCCCCGTCAAGGTCGCGATCCTGAACAACCGGTTCCTCGGGATGGTGCGGCAGTGGCAGGAACTCTTCCATAACCGGAGGTACTCGTTCACCGAACTTCCCCCGGTCGATTTCGTGAAGGTGGCAAACGCCTACGGAGTTGACGGGATCAAGGTGGAGTCGTGCGAGGAGGTGGTCCCGGCCCTGAAAGCGGCGATCGAGACCGATGGCCCGTTCGTGCTGGACTTCCGGGTCGAGCGTGAGGAGAACGTGTTTCCCATGGTCCCTGCAGGGGCAGCCATCAACGAGATGATCGGGGGGAAGCAGGAATGAAGCCCCACACGCTCTCGGTCCTTGTGGAGAACAAGGCAGGAGTACTCTCGAGGGTCACCGGGCTCTTCTCCCGCCGCGGTTACAACATCGAGAGCCTCGCGGTGGGGATCTGCGAAGAGCCGGGCATGAGCCGCATCACCATCGTCTGCATCGGGGACGATGCCGGGATAGAGCAGGTGATGAAACAGCTGAACAAGCTGATTGATGTCATTAAAGTCTCTGATCTCACCGATAATGAACGGGTGGAGCGGGAACTTGCCCTGATCAAGGTGACCGCGGAACCGGGGACGAGCCGGGCTGAAGTGATGCAGCTTGCCACGATCTTCCGTGCCCAGATCATCGATGTGGCTGCAAAGACCATCATCCTCTCGATCACCGGTGACACGGAGAAGATCGATGCATTCGAGAAGCTCCTCCGCCAGTACGGGGTAAAAGAGCTCGTGAGGACGGGTCGGATCGCAATGCTTAGGGGAACGAAGGCGGGAAAGGGAGGGAAATAGAAATTTCTATTTTTATTGAATAATTTGATCCATGAGACTCTTTTTATAAATACTCCTATTGAGAGAGTGGCAAGTCTGTGAATAAATCTTGAATCTTATAAAAGTGAAAAGTTTACGGATTTTCCTCTATTATTTTATGATGAAAAAGCCCATTTTGATTTGAATCACACAGAGAAAGAACGAAAACTTTTTTATTTCAGTCCTTATATATGGGATTGGAGGAAATATATGGGATTTTTTGATAAAATCATTCAATCAAAAGAACAAATTCTTATAAAAAAAATCAATGCCGTAAGTGATATTGAGAAAATCAGTGGTTTATTGTCTTCTGAATCCAATAAACAAATACGGAATCAGATTCTAGAGGGGATAGATCTAAATTTACTCAGTAAAAAAGTCAATTTAGAGCAAGATATTAAAAAAATAGCTGATTGTATTAGTTGTCTTGTTGTCAATAATGAGATGATATCATCCCGCCTTGTGATGATGATTGATCCAGTCATTCTTAAAAAAAAGATGGATGATGAGAAAGAAATCGAAAAAATTGGTAGTTGCTTTGCCTGGATAACTGGGGCTAATAAGGAATTCGGAAATAATTTAGCACGGATGGTGGATCTTGATCTTCTTAAGGAAAAAATTAATCAGAATGAAAGAGTAGACCAAATTGGTTTTTGTATCGGTCGCATTTATGAAGCCAATAAAGACATCGGAAATTCTCTTATTAATATGATAGATCTTGATAGTCTAAAGAAAAAAATCTCCAAGGAAACCGATAAATATTATGTTGACTTTTGTATTGAACAACTATCTTGCGATGGCAATGATCTTGGTAAGAATCTCGGCAACTTATCTTGATAGGAGTACTTTTACATTTTTACATATTATTGGTTGATATTAATTCATTGAATGAATATACAAACCAAAACAAATGCCTCCCATTTATATCCTATCGATCCCGTTAACTATTCTGGGGTAAACGTATCCGTTATGGTTTCACTCACCCTAGACTCGGTTTGTGCCCCCTCATACGAGGTAGTAACCCGCGAGATCGAAGGGGAGCTTATCATCGTTCCGATAACGTCCAGCATTGGGAACATGGAGGACGAACTTTACTCCCTCAACGAGACCGGCAGGGCGATCTGGCAGTTATTCGATGGTAAACGGACTATCCACGATGTAGCAATAAATATTGCGAATACCTATTCCGCCCCTTTAGATCATATCACCCGTGATATAATGGGGCTTGCAACGGAGCTTGAAAAACTGAAGATCCTTGTCTGCGATGGATAAAGGTAATGCAGCGATAATATGGAACGCGGCAGGACGCACCTTTTGGCACCTACATTCCGGTGCCATCTTGCTTTTACAAGGCTATAGGTCATCAATGCCTTGTTATCGAAGTAGACTGGGCTCTCAATTCTCAGCGGAACGGAAAGGACAGTAGGGTGATTAATTTTGAGACGAAATGACGGTATATATTGGGAACACAACAGAGATCCAGAACTCAACGCTCTGGAACAAGATGAAAAGTGCACGAAAGGTCTTCTCCTTCGACCTTGAGGTCACGGCCCGCTGTAACAACGATTGCGGCCATTGCTACATTTGCCTGCCTGTTAGAGACCGAAGTGCCAGGGAGCAGGAACTCTCGCCATCTGAGATCGGCCGGATCGCAGAGGAAGCAGTCGCCATTGGTGCCATCTGGGTGCTCATCACCGGGGGGGAACCACTGCTTCGAGATGATTTTTGCGAAATCTATAAACTCCTGAAACAAAAAGGGCTGCTTGTTTCGGTATTCACGAATGCGACACTCGTTCGAAAAGAGCATATAGAGGTCTTCAGAAAATACCCCCCTCACGATATTGAGGTTAGTGTGTATGGTGTTACAAAAGAAACATATGAGAAGGTCACCCGCAGACCTGGCTCGTTTAATGCCTTTCAGAGCGGACTCAGCCTTCTTATGGACAGCGATGTGCGTGTCCGGCTCAAGGCGATGGCACTTCGCTCCAATCACCACGAACTTGCGGAGATCTCAGAGTTCTGCCGGGTGCATACGAAGGATTATTATCGTTTTGATCCTTTCCTCCACTTGCGGTTTGATGGTGATGCAGTCCGGAATGCGGGGATTATTGCAGAACGCTTGACTCCCGAAGAGATCGTCTCAATCGAACGGGCTGACTGCGAGAGATTCAATGCCCTTGAGAAGAACTGCGAGAAGCTAATCAATGGTAATTTCTGTCATATGGATTGTGATCATCTCTTCCATTGTGGGGCTGGCAACGGCAGCTTCTCGGTCAGCTATAATGGCATATTCCGGCTCTGCTCCTCACTCTGGGCACCGAAGACGATATATGATCTCCGAGCAGGATCGTTAAAGGAGGCCTGGGAGCAAACCGTCCCCCGAGTACGTGACCTTAGGTCAAAAAATCTGGAATTCCTCAATACCTGCCGGAAGTGCCCGATTATCAACCTTTGCCTATGGTGCCCAGCTCATGCATACCTCGAGACCGGGGCAATGGATACCCATGTGGATTATTTCTGCCAGGTCGCTCATGCACGGGCAGCAGCAATTGGGTATACCGGATTAGATAAGAAGAAAGAATGAATTTGAGTATAAAAAAGGAAGAACAGAATTTTACGGACCATGATTTTCACACTACCACCCGGTTCAGGCTGGCACGAGAATTTTCGTCTATAAGGACGTTTGGATTAAGGAGTTCATACCCACATTTTCACCTAGGTTATGGGAAGAGTGTTATGGACACCTTTGTCAAATACTCTAGCCGGGGGGGTTCAGCATGTCAGATGGACTATTGTGATGAAGGGAAATGATGTTCCCTTCGATTTCTTTTCGGTTCATTTAATTGTTTTTTTCCGCTTGACCTGACTCTGACTTTTGAGTGAAACAGATACATTTCGTGTCGCATTTTGGGTCCGCCGGTTGATGATGTGGACGTTGTAAGATTACCGGAAGACTTTCTTCTTCGCTCCTCTTAAGTACAATAAGCTGCGGTATGATCCATCCTTTTTCTTTCTTTTCGGTCAGTCAAATCACCAGCTAACAGAATGAATTTCTCATAAAATAATTATATGTATCAAATACGTTAAAAAGGGCAAAAATACTCAAACCCATAATGATGGTCCTTTGATTTTATGTCAAATACTGGTTTGATGTATTTCTGAATAGCCATTCATGCCATCGATAAGCGATTGATTAAAGATATTAAGTTTGTAAAGGGGGGTTTTTAGGTCACTCAAATACGATCACGTATCAAGTGAGTACCAAATCGACATCGACTTTTGCACCTGTTAATTCAAGTTCAAGATTGCCGGTTTTCCTGATAATTAACTCCTGATGGGGTGATGATGAATATGTCTTCCCAAATCCCGTTGTGGCAATAATATTCCCTGACTGTGTATCCCAAATCTTTATTAAAAGATACGCGTTCGGGTCATTACGGGTGACTATCTTTGTAGAGTATCCGGATGCGGAAGAGATTTCCTTCACTTCAGTTACCTGATCTACAATAATATCATATGCGAGCGTCGCGGTATTCGGAGAGGTAAAGTATCGATGAATGGTATTATAGTTGAACTGCAATGTTTCAGAGTAGGGTAATGTCACCATCGCACTTTGTCCAAGTGATAACGGAGTAACGATGGTAGTCACTTGAGTTGTAGGGACTGATGTGGGTATTGAGGAATATTGAGTCGCTGCCTGAATAGTTGGCACTGGAGAAGGTGCACTGTTGGTCGTTACAGCAGATGTGAGAAAATTTGGTGTCGATTGCACGAGAGGGGGTATGATTAGCAATATCCCTATTAGTAATATTACCAAGATAGCAACTGCCGAAATTACTTTTTTCTTAATGAATATCTTCCCTATTAAAGATTCTGATGTTTCTTCATGTCCTGAACCGGGTTCAGGAAGGAGGGTTTCATACAAATCGTAATTTTTTTCTGTAATCTCGGTTGCACCTGTAACGGGAGGGCTCGTGCTACTCACGGTTTTGTCAGCATATAAATGCCTGGAAGTTGACTGAACAGGGACATTTTGCTCAGTTTTCTGAGGTGATCCCTGAATTAGGCTTTGATTGTTGCGGAATAGTTCCAAACTGCTGACTCTCTTTTCGATTGGCGGATGCGTCGAAAAGAGCCCATCTATCCAAGACATATTCCTGGGTTCAGCCTGCCAACGGTCGGAAAACGGCAGCTGTGCAAGGTTTTTTGCTGACAGCTGGTTGTTGTGAAGATCCATCTTCTGCAGAGCCGAGATAAATACATCATGACCGGTAAGCTGGGCACCGGCAAGGTCAGCAGCATACTCGTGTGTCCTGCTTAAGTGAAGTGCCGGGATCGAAGCCACTTTGCTAATAAGACGTTGGATGACCCCCGCTATCACCATAAAAACTCCCATTAGGCTAAGAAGCGGACCGGAGTTATCCCGGTCGGAAAGGACGGTCGTGACTGCCCCAGTCGCGATAAAGGCACCTCCAAGGACCAGCAACACAGTCCCGAAAAGATCAAAAATGCTTATCCAGGAAAGGACGAAAGACCATTTGAAGCAGTCCCCATTCTTGAGATGTCCTATCTCATGACCAATAATTGCCCTTAGTTCATCATCGGTAAAGTCACCATGGTGATACTCATCAAGAAGTCCTCGGGTCAGGCAAAGCCGGCCTCCGAATATGCTGCAGAAAACCATGGCATTGAGCTCCGGGGTTTCGGCTACCAGGATTTTCGGTGTCCTGATCTCTGCCTTATTAGAAAGTTCTTCAACATATCCTTGAATCACCGGGTCATCCAGGTATTGTTTGAAGTGACGAAGGCCGAACGGGGTGAAGATATATGCAGTGAACAGGGCGACAATGAACCCCATGAGGACCATAGCCGGTAATAAAAGGAGTGCCTCCGTAGACATCATGAAATAAAATGGAAGGGTGAGGATCAGCGTAACAAGGAAGAATATACCGAGGGTATAGGTCCAATCCTTCAATCGATCGTTTTTCTTTAATCCACTTCTTAAACGATTGAAGAAATTCTCCCTGTCGGGGCTTAGCTTCTCTGGTGAGTCTATTGAATTGATTTCGTTCAGCTCTTCATCGATAACTTGATTTGGGTCAACACTAGAGTCTACTCTTTCTTTTTCATTTTCCACAATAATTAATCCCCTGAAAACTTTTATTTTTTATTTTGTCTATTAAATCTTCCGAATTTAAATATGGTCTTTTAAACCATGATACATCCCGGCTCTGTAGAATTCCTCAATAGCAATGAGAAGAGAGAATAAAGCATCATTCGTGAGAGGTTATAGAGGATCACTTACATTTTGATCTCCTTGACCTGGAGCCTGAACTTTCTGGCTTTGAGAGACTCTCCGTATTTCCTTTTCAGGACAGAGAATACGGTTTCCACCTTGTTCCGTTGATGATACACTTCTAAGTCAAACGATTGAGAGAACCTCTTCCGGTAATAACCTGAGATGCGTTTCCGTTTTCTTGTTCGGACCGGGATGATAGAGTATGAGTGGAGCGTATCCCTGATCAATTCATGGATACTTTCAGAATCGTATCCTTTATCCATGACATAGAGGTCGGATTTTCTGGTTCTGTGACATTGCGTGAGGATTTTTTCAGCGTGAGGGATATCATGGACAGGGTGTTGAGAGATCTTTGCCCTGGTGATGATCTGCTGAGTAGTATCGACTGCGATGGAGGTTTTCAGGAACCGCTTCCTTGTCTTTCCTGTTCTCCATGAATAATAGTGGCTGGCATAGGAGCTGGTAAACCCAGATGAATCGATGGCGGTACACGGAATCCGTTCACCCCAGTCGTAGAATAATTTCATGAGCCGATTGAGTAACCGGTTGAAGACGATTGACTTGATTCGGTGACAGAATTTCTGTATCGTCGTAAAATGAGGTACTTCCTTGAGTTGAATCTTCTGTTTGATGGTATCCATAACTTCAGTAAGCTCGACGGTATCCCGGTAATCTTCCGACAGGTATTCTTTCAGGAGAAGTATAACCAGTAACTGGTGTTGAGTAAAGGTCTTTTTTGAGTATTTCGATGAGTAGAGAGGTATTCTTGAGTCTCTGATCAGTCCGGACGATAATTCAACAAACCTGATATACCGGTTTGTCGACATTATTTCGTCTCCTTATCGTTACTGAACATAACAAAATAAGGAGACACCGTATCTTAGATCTTGTGGTCGATTAGGGCATATTCTTCTTCGAAAAAAGGATTTCTACAGAGCCAAAGAATGATCATTTGAATATTGTTGGATCGTTTTTCAGAGATATAACATCCACAATATCATTGATAATATCATCTTTGATGCCAAAAGCAGTGATATATTCTTGCATTAATTTTTCTTCGTTTCCAACTAAGATTCCATCAGCCATCGCAATATCTAATAATATACAGATAGTTGCAATTTTTTGTTTTTCGTTTAAGCAGGTTGCTATCAATGGGATACACTCACGAATTTCCTTTGCTTTATACAATTTTAGAGCAACATCAAAATTCTTATCATCACCCCTTACAAGTTTGTACAAATCATTCATCTCTTCATCCTCTATTTCCCCGTCGACACCAATCATTGTTATTGCCGCAAGATACATTGCAGATTTTGGGTTGAGCTCAACTTTAGTACCACTTAACCGATCGAATAATCCCATTTTTAAAATCTCAATCACAATATTTTCTGGGATAATGTAGATATTCCCCTTTGTTTGTTCAACGAACGATTCTTGAGGGTCTTGGTTTATATGTTTAATTCACCCGGAAGTCAAGGATTAATTATTTAGATTTGTCCTCTCCCACTACAATTCGGACATTTTTTCTCTCCTGACCCATGACATATTGTACATTCAGTTGTTGATAAAAAGGTGGTGAGTGTTACCCCTTTGCCACCACAATTTTTACAAACAATAATACCTTTTCCATAACATGTTGGACATGTTGCCATAAACTGAAAATATGTATTCAACCTATAAAGGAGTTTTGAAAAGACCTTGGAATTCTTTATGGATGCTGCTATGGATTCAAATAGACCATTAATAATTCTTGTGATCTGTAAAGATTGGCAAGTACCTCATGTATATGCGTGAAGGTTATAAGCTGGGAAATATTATTTGGCCGAAAGTTGGTAATTTTTCACCGCCAGTGACAATTGTCAGTCCTTCGCCCTGAAGAGAAGCCAGTCCTTCTCCCCTGCTCTTCTGAACCGCACCAGGACATAGCGGCCGGAAAGACGGTCTCCTTTCATCACCACCTCGATCTTGTCCTTCTCCCAGACCAGCGGCTCAAAGATCCCCGAGTCCCAGATCTTCACCTCTCCCGCACCATACTCGCCTTCCGGTATCGTCCCCTCAAATTCCGCATACTCGAGCGGGTGGTCCTCGGTCTCAACCGCAAGGTGCCGCTGCCCGGGCTTTTCAGGGATCCCTTTCGGGACGGCCCAGGATCGGAGCACTCCCTCCGATTCAAGCCGCAGGTCGAAATGGAGGTGCGATGCATGATGCTCCTGCACGACAAAAACCCGTGAGGAATGTGGTGAAGCCCTGCTCCCTCCACCAGGCTCAGGAGTAGTTGTGAAATTCCGCTTCCCCTTGTACTCCTCAAGACCCATGAACGATCACCTTATTCCGATCCTTTCGCAGAAGCCCTTTCAGCCTTCAGCTGGGCGAGGGTCTCCTCAAGCGCAGACATCAGGTCCCTGACCTCTGCTGCTTTCGGCTTCTCGACATGATAGGTCGTTCCTGCCATCTTGGACTGGATCAGGGCTTCGATCCGTTCCCGGTACGTATCATGGTAGTCCCCGATCTCGAACTCCCCTGAGAGGTCAGAGACGATCTTCTCAGCAAGAGCGAGCTCTTTTTTTCCCGGAATCCGGATGGCGGAAAGGACCTCGATCTGCCCCGGGTCGGTCACCTCATCCGGGTAATGGAGGGTGGTGAGGATCAGGGAGTCCTGGTACTCCCTGACCAGCACGGGATACTCCTTGGTCCGGAGCGTGATCCTGCCGATCCCTGCTCTCCCCATCGTCCGGAAGGTCTCCCGGAGGAGGGCATAGGCATCGGCAGGGCCGTCGGGGAGGAGCAGGTAGGTCCGGTCATAATAGACCGGGTCGACCGAGAGAACATTGATGAACCGGTCGATCCGGATCCTCCGGTCTGATTCGGGCCTCACCGCATCGATCTCTTCCTTCTCCAGTACGATGAACTCCCCCTCCCTGACCTCGTAGCCCCGGACGATCTCTTCCCATGGCACCACCTCGTTATCCCTCGTGCAGACCCGTTCGTACCTGACAGGCTGGCCATCCTTCTTATGCAGGAGATGGAACTGGATGGTATGATCTTTCACCAGGACCGTAAGCCTGACGGGGATATTCACAAGCCCGATGCTGATGGCCCCTGTCCAGAACGCCCTGCGTGAGGAGCGCTCTGCTCCGCCAGCATCCTGCTTCATAGCAGCATCCTGCTTCATTTTCCCACCTCAGGCAGTCTCTGGGGGGATGTGTAGAGGTCCAACCAGGGATCTGCATCCTCTGCCCGGAAGGTCTGTAGGGTAAAATCACCGGGATCAATACCCCGGGAAAGGTCCTCCCAGGAGACAGGAGCAGAGACGGTTGCCGTTCCGGTTGCACGCAGGCTGTAGGGGGCGATCATGGTCTTGCATGCAGAATTCTGGAGATAATCGATAAAGACCTTTCCGGGATCATGGGTCTGGGTGAGCTCGGATACGACCAGCGACGACTCCCGTGCGAGCAATGAACCGACGGCATGGACGAAATTCCTCGTATGGCTGAACCGGTATCCGCCGGCGAGGGGGATCACCACATGAAGGCCCTTCTTTCCCGATGTCTTTACAAAGGAGACCAGCCCGAGATCGGCGAGCATCTCCCGCAATGCGAGGGCAACGGTCACCCCTTCCCTGAATCCTGCAGGGGGTTCCGGATCGATATCGAAGAGGAGGNNCAAGGTTGGCCAGCCAGATGAGGGTGTCCGGGGAGTCGCAGACGATATAGTGGAGATCTCTCCTGGCAGAGACCGAATGGTGGCGATAGAGATGGACCCATGCAGGGGTCCCTCCCGGGGCATCCTTCTCATAGAATCCCGGGGCACTCACCCCGTCAGGAAACCGCTGGAGCACGAGCGCCCTGTTCCCAAGATGGCGGAGGATGTGTGGAGCGATGCGAAGATAATACTCAACCACGTCAAGTTTTGTCAGGTTGAGTTCAGGATACATCACCCGCGAGGTATTGGTGAGCACCACTCTCCCCAGCTTTTTCCCTTCCGGCATCCATTCACCAATCAGCTGTAATCGTTCTCTTCACGCTCACGGACTTTAAACAATCGCACGGAAATGCCTGACTGCCGGAGGTCAACCATATATAAATTCGTAACAGCAATGTATACGATGTGAAAACCGCGATCCTCGGTGGGGGACTTTCCGGCCTCACCCTCGCCCGCTTCCTGCATGAACGGGGGGAGGACCTTGTTGTCCTCGAGGCAGAACCGGCGTTCGGGGGTCTCTGCCGGTCGCGGCGGGAGGGGGGATTCTGTTTTGACTCGGGAGGATCCCATATCATATTCTCACGGGACGAGGAAGTTCTCGGGTTCATGCTATCGGTCCTTGGAGAAAACCGGGCGGTCCGGAAGCGGAATACCAGGATTTTCTACAAGGACCGGTTCGTGAAGTACCCGTTTGAGAACGGTCTCTCCGAACTCCCAAAAGAGGACCTCTATTTCTGCCTCCATGAATACATAAAAACCCTGATCGCCTCGGAGAAAGGGGAACTTTCTCCGGTGAAAACCTTCCAGGACTGGATCTATGCAACGTTCGGAAAGGGGATCGCCGAGTGTTATCTCCTCCCCTACAACCGGAAGATCTGGAATTACCCCCCTGAACAGATGTCCGCCCACTGGGTAGAGGGGAGAGTCCCAAGGCCGCCGGTTGAGGACATCATACGGTCAGCCGTAGGGATCGAGACCGAGGGATATACCCACCAGGCAGTCTTCTCCTATCCGCAGGAGGGGGGGATCGAAGCCCTTGTGAGGGCTGTTGCGCTTCCCATCACCGATCGGATGACCTGTGGATTTCGTGTTTCGAGCATCCGCAGGTGCGGGGAGGGGTGGGAGATCAGCGATGGCATCCGGACCATCAGTGCCGACCGGCTGATCAGCACGATACCGCTGCAGCATCTCATCCCGGCACTCGAAGGAGTCCCTGAACAGGTACGGGAGGCGGTCGGTTCCCTCCGGTATAATTCTGTCTGTTCAGTGTTCATCGGGGTGAACGGGAAGGTTCCCGACATCTCCTGGCTCTATGTGCCTGACCCCGGGATCGGCCTGCTGAACCGGGTATCATTCCCCTCAAACTACAGTTCATGGGTAGCTCCGGAAGGATGCGGTTCGGTTCTTGCAGAGATCACGTATAACGAGGGTGATCCTCTTACCCGTATGGACGACACGGAGATCATCCGGCACGTGATACAGTCGCTCGAAACGATGCAACTGGTTAAAAATGAGGATGTCATCTACACCGGGATCGCCCGCCATCGGTTCGCGTATGTTGTGTACGACCTCGACTACCTTGCCAATATCCACATCGTGAGAGAGTACTGCCGGGAGATCGGGATCGACCTGGTCGGAAGGTTTGCCCAGTTCGAATACCTGAACATGGATGGCTGTATCAGGAGCGTCATGGAGTATGTCGGGAAGATAGCATGAAGGTCAACTTTTATGTTGAGGATATGCTCTTTTTCAAGTATATCGGCTGTGCTACGGTCGCAAAAACCCTTTATGGGCAGCTCTCGGCGACAGAAGGCCTCGAGCTCCGGTGGAAGGGAGCACCGGGCAATGACGATATCGTCCACTACCATACCTTCGGGCCCTTCGCCCTCTTCCACCGGAGGTTATCAGGGGGAAAGAAAGTCCTGACCGCTCATTCAACCCCCCGGATCAATGTGGGGAACATTGCACTCGCACAGAGGATCAACAGCCACTACCCGAAGATATACCGGAAGTTCGATCACATTATCACCATCTCAAAGCCCTGCCATGAAGAGGTCACATCGCTTCTCCCGGAGATCCCGGTCACCTACATCCCAAACGGAGTGAACAGGGAATACTTCCGGAACGATCCTGAAAAAGGAGCCGTATTCCGGGATCTCCATGGCATCCCGGAAGGCCAGGAAGTGGTGCTCTCTGTTGCGCAGCTGACCCCGCGAAAAGGGCTCTACGACTTTCTTGCCCTGGCAAAGGAGCACCCTGACCAGACCTTTGTCTGGGTGGGCGGATTTCCCTACGGGTCATTCTCCAAGGACTGGATCCGGATACGCAGGCTGAAACGCCGGTGTGGCAGCAACCTGATCTTCCCAGGGTATGTCGATGATATCGTCTCAGCATACAGTGCTGCAGATATCTTCCTGATGCCATCCTATGCCGAGACGTTCGGGCTCGTGATCCTCGAGGCCCTCTCCTGCGGCCTTCCTGTCATCGCCCGGGATATCCCTGAATTCCGGGAGATATTCGGGGATGCGGTCCTCTATTTCAGTACCCGCAATGAAGCGACGACACTCCTCCGCGACAAACCCGTTCTCTCCCGGTATCAATCGCTCGCCCGGCCGTATTCGGCAGAGTACGATATCAGGGATTCGGCACAAAAACATCTTGCACTGTACAGGGAGCTTGCCGGCACATGATATCGGTCATCGTTCCTGCTTACAACGAGGAGCAGAATATCGGGATGTGCCTCCAGTCATTATCACGCCAGACTATCCCCCGCGACTCCTATGAGATTATCGTGGTGGACGGTGGCTCGAAAGACCGGACCCGGGAGATTGCCGGTGAGTACGCCGACCTCGTGTTCATCCAGACCTCAAGGAAGGTAGGGGGTGCACGGAACGATGGTGCACAAAAAGCCAGGGGAGCCATCATTGCCACCACGGACGCGGACTGCATCATCCCCCCTGAATGGCTCTCGGTGATCAGTGCGGCATTCGAGCGTGACCCGGGGATTGTCCAGCTCTACGGACCAGTTGATCCTAGGGAAGGCGGGCTGAAAAACCATCTCTTCCTTGCCCTGGCCAACACCTTTTCACGGTTCGGCTACTACACCCGCCTGTTTTATTATACCCTCGGGTGCAACACCGCGTTCAGGAAAGAGGCCTTCTTTTCAGGGGGGATGTACCATACCGTTGATGCAGGCGATGACCTGGAGATAGCGAAGCGGATGAAGGATCTCGGGCGGGTGAAGTTCGAGAACCGGATGAGAGTCATCTTCTCGATGCGGAGGTACGAGCAGTACGGGACGTTAAAGTCACTCTATGAATGGGTGTATATTGTTGCCCATGGAGGAGACTCCGAGAAGCATTCCTACAGCAAGAGGGAGTATAAAAAATAGGGAGAGTACCGGGAAAGGGCAGGGTATTCCGGTCTGAGTGAGGGATGATATACTGCCCCCTTCGTGCCTCCTGCTTCATTCCAGAATGCATATGTAGAGCTCCGGCTCTTGATCTCCTGATGAAGCAGGGAGATGCCTGTCAGGGAGAAACAAAGGACATGGTCGCCCGATTCGACCACTGTGAATGTGCCCGGCTCCTTGGAATGGTGGTCAGGGAGACCTGGCCGGGAGGAGCACGGATTGCCATGACCGCGGAGGGGAAGAGGAATCCGAATGGCGTCGTGCATGGCGGGGCAATCTTCTCCCTCGCCGACCAGGCATTCGGCCTTGCCGCAAACACCGGACCTGTCCGCCAGGTCGCAGTATCGGCAACGATCACCTACCTCTCTCCTGCAAGGGGGGATCTCGAAGCAGTTGCCGAGCAGGTCTCCGAGACGGAACAGCATTCGCTCTTCCTTGTCAGAGTATATGATGGGAAACGACTGGTTGCTACGTTTGATGGTGTCGGAATAAAGGAGAAGAGGGCAAAGGGGGCACAATCAAGGCCTTCACTGAGGGAAGGCATCACCCTGGGAACCGGTTGATCTTCTATCGGAACCGGATCGGGATACCCTTTCCCTCCCAAGAGCAGGGCAGGGCACCTCAATCAGACACGTGGAGATCCCGCGGGTGGTTCTAATCCCAGCTGCTGGATCGGGATACCCTAAAAAAATGGATCTAGCCCCTGCTCTTATAGGGGAGGGTCTGGTCATAGATCAGGTACTTGTCCCCGGTCACGAGCGTGATGAATACCTGGAGCCGGTCAGCTCTTGTTTCCGAAACCTCCTTTGTACCGACCATGGTGATATGGTCATTGACCCTGGGCCTCGAGAGACTGTCCTGCATAACAACCCCGTCCGACCGGGTGAGGAGGGTATCCATCGTCGCTACGAAGTTGATCCCGGCTCCCCCGCGGAAGGTGATCGTGATGTTCGGGTTCACGGCACTCCGGTCGACACTGATTGCCACCGATTTGTCCCCGGGCATGGGCCCGGTCAGGTAATCGGCAATTGCCTGGGTAATTGTGGGAGTGATGACAGGAGACATCGTAGGTACAGTCGTGACAGGTGTCAGGGATCCGGGTGGTTCTGAAGAATCGGTGCAACCGGAGAGCAGGAGGGCTGTTGCAGCAAGAAGGAGGATAACAAGTATTGTTCCTTTCATGCAGAAAGATTGGAAGGGCTTCTGTATTATAGGCTTTTTTCAGAGCACATAGGCTCATTCGTACCACTTTCTGCTTGTGATGTTCGGGGCAGGGGGGGTAATCTGTATGGATCTCTGTTCTGCAGGATTGTCCGGGAAGAGATGAGAGGGACAAGAACAGATCATTGAGGGCAAGAGTCTTTGTTCGATAAAAGCTTGATGAGAAGATCCGGCACGCCGAGGGGGAGATTTGAACTCCCGAGGCGCAGGGCGCCAATGGTTTTCGAGACCATCGCCTTTCCGGGCTAGACTACCTCGGCACAGGGACCAGATATTTTTCTCCGGAAGCCGTATAATGGTATCGAATGGCGATACAGAGCAGGATGAGACTCCTTCCAAATGACGAGGTGAGGATATATGAGGGCACGGAAGGAGACACCTATGAAAAGGCCCTCCTCTCGTTTGGGATCAATCCGGATTCCGTATTGATCTTGTTCAGGGGAACCAGTATCCCGCAGGACAGTGAGATTCGGGAAGACCAGGTCGAGATCGTCTGTATCTGGTAAAAGAGGGTATGAAAAAGAGAGCGGAAGGTTATGCCCCGGCAGGGCTGGGGGCCTTCTCCTGGGTGATCATCATATCATCGACCCGGAGCAGGAGTACTGCCGCCTCTGCGGAACTCTGGATGGACTGGCGCTTGGACCGGTGGGGTTCAACGACGCCCTCCTTGAACATATCAATGATTTTCCCGTTGTAGACGTTCAGCCCTGCATGCTTCTTCCCCTTTGCATGGGCTGCCTTCAGTTCGACCAGTTTGTCGAGCTGGTTGAATCCCGAGTTCTCCGCAAGGGTGGTCGGGATGATCTCAAAGGATGCTGCGTACGCCTCGATGGCGAGCTGAACCCGCCCCCCGACCGTCCCGGCATATTCGTGGAGTTTCATGAGGAGCTCGGTCTCAACGGCGCCTCCTCCGACAAGGAGTTTCCCGTCTTCCATCGCATCCTCGACGACCCGGGTGCCGTCCACTACCGCACGTTCAAGTTCATCGAGGAGGTATTCGGTTGAGCCCCGAAGGAGGATCGTAACCGCTTTCGGGTTCTTGCACCCGGAGACCTTGATAAGGTCGGCATTCTCGACCTGCTCCACCATCGCGGCTGATCCAAGGCTCTTTTTGGTGAGTTCTCCGGGTTTGTTGACGATCTCTGCATTCAGGGCGAGGGCGGCAAACTTCATGTCCTTTTCAGGAACATCTTCGACAGCAAGGACACCGGCACGGGCAAGGTAATAGCCCACTGCATCGGCAATCCCCTTCTGGCAGAAGAGCACATTTGCCCCGCTCTCGATCACCGTATCGGCCAGTTTCTTCAGGGCTTCACGTTCCTGCGCCGAGAATGCACTGATCTGGTCGCTGCTGCTGATCTTGATCTTCGCCTTGACCTGGGTCTTCACGATCTCCATCGGGCTTGCAACAAGTGCAACCTTTGCTCCTGTCACCTTGCGTGGCATATCCTCGGCAAACCGGGTCTTGTCGATGACAATTCCCTGGACCAGTTCGGCGTCATCCATGGCATGCCCGGCCTGCTTCTTGATCGTGACGTGATCGTCATCGACCACGACTTTGCCGTCCTTCTTCTCGGCGACCAGCATGACCGCATCGACGACGATTCCATCAAGCTTCTTCTTCACGGATTCGATCGATTTGCCGGTCATCGCGGTATCCGCGATCTTGAGGAGGATATCCCGGTCATAGGAATCGATGGAGATGGAGAGATCACTGATAATCTCCAGGGCTTTCTCCATCCCCATCCGGTATCCCTGTGCGATCACGGTGGGATGGATCTTCTTTGCGATGAGCTGTTCTGCCTGCTCCATCAGCGATCCCACGAGGACGACTGCGGTGGTAGTCCCGTCCCCGACCTCGTCATCCTGGGCCCTGGCGACCTCGATCACCATCTTGGCGCCCGGGTGCTGGACGGCGATGTCGGTAAGGATGGTGGCACCGTCGTTGGTGATGGTGACATCCCCCGTTCCTGAGACGAGCATCTTGTCCATCCCCCGCGGACCAAGCGTGGTGCGAACGGCACTTGCGATGGCTTTTGCAGCGGCGATGTTCGAACGCTGGGCTTCCTGCCCGCGGTTGCGCTCGACATTCTCCTTGAGAATAATTATCGGTTGTCCTCCAAGCATAGGTTATCCTCCAATGTGGTAAAAGATGGAATTGAACTTCTATATAAAACAATCCATACGAGGTGAATGAAAAGAGAGAGGTATCAGTCGAGTCTGGAGATCCTGAAGAGCGAATAAACCGGCACTCCATCCACGTCCCTGATCCCGCGCTTGTCAAAGATCACGAGAACCGCAACCGGGTTGCCTCCATGTTTGCGTACATAGTGCACCACTTCATGCATGGTGTTCCCTGAGGTGATCACATCGTCCACGATCAGGCAGCGTTCCCCGGAAATCGGGGCAAAGTTGCCACTGATGGACCCAACGGGGGGATCATGGGTACTCTGCTTTGCCGGATAATAGATTGCAAGCCGTACATCCTCGGATACCGCGATCAGGGTCGCAAGCGGAATCCCGGATATTGCAATCCCCACCACGGCTGAGGGGAACAATTCCGCCTGTTCTTCTCCCCGCGCCTCATCAGATATCGCTGCGTAAAAGTGTTTCAGCATCATCATGGCAAGCTCGTCAAGGAGCGGGCCTTCGCTGCTCACTGCAGTCCAGTCGATACCGACATCCTTCGGGATCGCCCCCGACTTCTGCTGCGTCAGGAGCCAGGTTACCGTCTCAATGGAGAGGGAGAGCTCATCTGCAATCTGTCCCGGACTATGGCCTTCGGAGAGAAGGACCCGTGCCCTCTCGATCAGCTCATCAAGAGATGACATTGAAAAAGAGTGTGGGCGCCCCTTTACTTAAGCCTTCTTTGGATGAGGGCCCCGCAGACCTGGCATTCTCCGGGTCCCCCATAGTACCTGCCGCACCCGCTGCACCGAAACTTCCACCGGATGTTCCGCCCCCCCTTCTGATGGAGAGGCATTATCCTGAGATGCAGGGACCTTCCCACATTCTGGAGCGCATAGTCATCACTCAGGACGGCAGCATCGCACTGGAGAGCAAGGGCGAGCACCTCACAATCGGTAGTGGAAAGGGATGACCCCTCCCCCATTGCGACAGCGACCTCTCTGACACGGCGCACCGATTCCGTGTCAGGATCGATCACCCGGAGACCTCGCTCGCAGAGAAGGTCGAACCTGGCTTTTGAAGAGAGATCCCGCAGTTCCGAAACGACCGAAGGGGTCGTATACAATTCTCCCCCAAACAGTGCTCCCTCAAGCGAAGCCCCGGCAAAGAATGCGCTGGAGTCGAGGACCAGTCTCATGCTGAAAAGACCACCTCCCGGCCTTCCCTGACCTGTATTTCATAGCCGAAGAGCGCAAGGAGCCAGCACATCGTCCTTGCATGGAGGGTATACGAGGAGGTTGTAAATGATCCACCGCAACGGGCAAGGGAGATCAGGAGCTGGTCACTCAGGCAGGGATCTGCCTCTCCCGGTCTGTTTACCTCGCTGATCAGGCCGGCTGCTGCTGTCTTGCCGACCTCTTCGGCGGGAAGCCCGGGACTGCCGAGTGCTGAGAACCCTTTCGATCCATACCATGCAGTACAGGAACTCCCCTTCGATCTTCCTTCGGAACGCTGGATCTCTACCGGGACCTCGATCCCCAGTGCACCGGAAAGCATCGTTTGTGCACTGGCAGCCTGCCGTTCAGCGACATGGAAAGGGAGCCCGGACGAACAGGAGCGGATACCGCAGGAAGGATCTTTTTCAAGAGAGATCGGTCCAGGGTGCTGGGGATCTGCGCTGACCCGGACAAGCCCTCCCCCAGCCGGGTAATAGCCCCTCCGGGTGACCGTGACCAATACTGCTCCTTCAGGCAAACCAAGGGAGGGGATCAGGACTTTCTCAATGTAATCGATAGTAGGGCTTAGAGGTACTTCAGTGCCCCCGGTCACTTCGAGGGTCCCGCCCTTTACCAGGGCAACCGGGAGCCAGGACTGGAGTACAAGGGCGATGCTCCCTGCTGTCCCGACATCGACATCGCACGTGGACCTGCGGATCGTGCCGGGAAAAAACGAGAGGCGGTCGCTCCCCGGTTCGTTCCCCTCCACCTCTCCCTCGCAGGCACAGGCGACAGCCCTGACGGCAGCGCAGTGTTGGAACCTGAGTCCGGCCTGCTTCCGTTTCGCTCTTATCCTGGTGATCTCGACCGGAATTCCTGTCACCGCCGAGAGCGCAACCGCAGATCGCACGATCTGCCCCCCGCCTTCAAGATGTGAGCCGTCAATCTTCAGCATCGGGTGATTCCGTCAGAGATGATCCCCGCGGCAGAATAGACACTGCAACCCCTCTCGATGGTATCGCTGCAGTATACCTGCCTCACTCCTGATGAGATCAGATGAGCGTACGCTCCTCCGGCAAACACGCCGTGAACACATGCCGCAGAGACACTCCGTGCCCCCTGTCCGTACAGGAGCCGTGCAGCGGTTGCCAGCGTTCCCCCCGTAGAGATGATATCGTCAACGATGACAACATCGCGATCTTCAGCGCAGAGGTTCTTGGGCGATATGCTCACCTCTTCAGAAGAGAGGCGGGTCTTTTCGAGATGATCGACATCCCAGCCATTCACCCCCGCGACTGCTGATGCGAACCGGGCAGCACCATCATCCGGGGCAAGGATGAGCGGGTCCTCACATCCTGTCTCTTTCAGGAATGCCCCGATCTCAGGGGCAAGGGAAAGGGTATGGGCCGGGACGTCGAAAAATCTCAGGACTGCCGGATCATGTACGTTCACGACAAATGCCCTTGATACTCCCCTTGAGAGTACTCCGGCTACCGCCCGGGCAGAGAGGGGCTCCCCTGCCGAGAACTGCTTGTCCTGACGGGCGTATCCCATGTACGGCAGGACCAGGGTGATATCGGCTTGCTGGCAGGCATCAATCAGAAGGATGAGCTGAACAATGGCATCACTGTCAGTGACACTCCCTACCACCAGCACCTCTTTTCCGACCTCCCCCGCTTTCAGATACAGTTCTCCATCAGGGAACCGGGAAAACCGCACATCTGCCAGGTCCCATCCATTCGCTCCAGCAAGCCTCGATGCCAGAATCTGCGAATATTCAGTGCTTATTACCTTCATCTCATCCTACCTCATGCTGAAAGTACTTAAACTACCATGGATAAGTTATAGTATCGTATTATTTTTACGAGGTCAATCTGCCGATGGAATCAACAGAATCCGGTCATGAGACCCAGGAGGAGCCGCTTTCCTTTGACATCAGTGAGGAGAGCTCCTCCCAGATCGAAGTACCCAAAAAACTCATCGACCAGGTCATCGGTCAGGAGCATGCAGTCGAGGTCATCAGGAAGGCTGCCACCCAGAGACGGCACGTGATGATGATAGGCAGCCCCGGTACCGGCAAGTCCATGCTCGCCAAGGCGATGGCCGAACTGCTCCCGAAAGAAGAACTGCAGGACATCCTCGTATACCCGAATTCGGATGATCCGAACAACCCGATTGTACGGACCGTCCCTGCGGCAAGAGGCAAGCAGATCGTCACTGCCCATAAGGCGGAAGCACGGAAGAAGATCCAGTTCAGAAACACCCTTGTTATGCTCCTGATCCTTGGGATTGTCGGATATGCATTCATCACCTACCAGTGGCTCATGGGTATCATCGCTGCAGCGTTCATATTCATGGCGATGAGGTATGCAACCCCCCGGGAGGAGACCATGGTGCCGAAGCTCCTGGTCACCAACGATGCAACGGTCGATGCCCCCTTTATTGACGGCACCGGTTCCCATGCCGGGGCGCTTCTCGGCGACGTCCGCCACGATCCCTTCCAGAGCGGAGGCCTGGAAACCCCCAGCCATGACCGGGTCGAAGCAGGTGCCATCCACCGGGCCCACAAGGGCGTCCTCTTCATCGATGAGATCAACACCCTCACCCCCCACTCCCAGCAGAACCTTCTCACGGCCCTCCAGGAGGGGGAGTTCCCGATCACCGGCCAGAGCGAGCGTTCGAGCGGGGCGATGGTCAGGACCGAACCGGTACCTTGCCGGTTCATCATGGTCGCGGCAGGAAACCTGGATGCCATCCAGGGGATGCACCCGGCGCTCCGTTCCCGAATCAGGGGGTACGGGTACGAGGTATACATGAGCGAGAGCATGCCGGATACCCCGGAAAACCGGGAGAAGTTCATCAGGTTCATCGCCCAGGAGATCAAGAACGACGGGAAGATCCCCCACTTCGACAAGGGCGCCATGGAAGAGATCCTGCGGGAGGCGCGGAGGAGGTCCAACCGGAAAGGGCACCTCACCCTCAAACTCCGGGATATGGGAGGACTGATCCGTGTCGCAGGGGATCTTGCCAGGCAGGAAGGGGTCGAGGTCACCACCGCTGATCATGTGATTGCCGCGAAAAAGACCGCCCGTTCCATCGAGGACCAGGTCTCGGACGAATATATCGGCCGGAGCCGGGAATACGAACTCACCGTTGTCGAAGGGACACGAGTCGGAAGGGTGAATGGTCTTGCGGTCATGGGGAGCGACTCTGGCTCGGTACTCCCGATCATGGCTGAAGTCACCATGGCACAGGGAGCAAACGGAACGGTGATCGCAACCGGCATGCTCAAAGAGATTGCACAGGAGTCGATCAAAAACGTGAGTGCGATCCTGAAGAAGTTCACCGGGAAGGACATCAAGAACATGGATATCCACATCCAGTTCATCGGGACCTATGGCGGGGTCGAGGGAGATTCAGCCTCTATCAGCGTTGCAACCGCCGTCATCAGCGCCATCGAAGGGATCCCCGTCCGCCAGGATGTGGCGATGACCGGTTCCCTCTCGGTCAGGGGAGATGTCCTCCCCGTCGGTGGCGTAACCTACAAGATCGAGGCAGCGGCCAAGGCCGGCATCACCCATGTCCTGATCCCCTCGGCAAACCTTGACGATGTCCTCATCGAAGAGCGATACCGTCCGATGGTCACCGTGATCCCGGTTGACAATATCGAGGACGTCCTCAAGATCGCCCTCGTTCCCGAGAACAGGGAGGGGTTCCTGCAGAAACTCCGCAGGATGGCGATATCCACCTCAGAAAAGCTCATCGAAGGCACCGGATTCTCTCCCTCAATTGTCTGATCTGCATGGACGGAATCAGGTATTACGACATCCGCCATGTCTGCGGGCAGTCGACCCACATCGAGATCGATAACGGGGTGATCGAATCTGCCGGCACCTCTTTTTTTGATCATGCGGTGATCAGGGCACTCTCCACAAAGGGCTGGGGTATCCTCACCGTTGACAATTTCGGGGGAACCCCGGAAAAGGAGAGAGAGCGCCTGATCAGGGATGCAGCCCGAATCGCCGCGATTACCGCCCAAGAGGTCTCCCTTGCCGATGCTACGAGGGGGATACGCGGGATCCCTCCCATGCATGAGGATCCTCGGGAGGTAAGCATTGGGGAGAAAGCAGAGATCATGCTCTCGATCGAACAGGCGGCACGGATCGAAGGCATCGTCAACACCCGGGCCAACTACACCGAACGATTCGAAGAGGTGACGTTCCAGGACAGCAGCGGGGCCTCCGAACAGTATGGGATGTGCCGGAGCGGCTTTGGGATCATGGCGGTTGCCTCGAGAGCCGGATCCCTCCAGATGGGATACGAACGTCGGCATTCCATACGGGGGCTCAACATCCGTCACCAGCAGGAATGTGGCCGTTCTGCCGCTGAGCGGGCAGTAGCCCTCCTTTCAGCCCGGCCGGCACGGGGAGGAACGATGAATGCCGTCCTCGATCCCGAACTTGCTGGGGTATTTGCCCATGAGGCGGTCGGCCATGCCAGCGAAGGGGACCTGATACAGGAAGGAAACTCCGTCCTCCGCGGAAAGAGTGGAGAGCGGATCGGGAGCCCGATCGTCACTATCGTCGACGATCCCTCCCTCCCTGAATTCGGGTTCGAACCCTGTGATGCCGAGGGCTGCCGGGTGGAACGAACCGAGATCATCAGAAAAGGAGTGGTTGCAGGGTTCCTCCATTCAAGGGAGACCCTTGCAGCGGTCGGAAACGGACATGCAGGAAATGCCCGGGCAATGCCCGGCGAACCTCCTCTCGTGAGGATGAGCAACACGTTCATAGAGGCAGGGGAGAGCAGTACCGATGAGCTGATCGCTGAATGCCGGACCGGTATTCTCCTCAAAGGCTCCCGTGGCGGGCAGGTCGATCCGGGAAGGGGGGTCTTCCAGTTCAATGCAGAGTACGGGTATCTCATCGATCATGGCGAATGCACCAGCATGGTCCGGGATGTCTCCCTTTCCGGGGAGATTCTGCAGACGCTCCACTCTATCCGGCTCTGTTCGAAAGAGAGGCTGATGCACCAGGGATATTGCGGGAAAGGAGGCCAGAGCGTCCCGGTGAGCGACGGCGCACCCCATGTCCTCCTTGCTGATGCAGTGGTAGGTGGCCATGTATCCGATTGAGGAGATCCTCAGGAAAGGTGCGGTTCTCGCTGACGAGGTGGAGGTGTATCTTACCGAAGGGGTTGCCCTCTCGGGAGAGCTGAAACGTGCACAGGTGAGCCGGGTCGCAGAGTCGCGATATTTCTCGCTGTCGGTCAGGACGATAAAGGATGGCCGGATTGGCAATTCCCAATCAAGCAATCCGCGTGACTGGGAGAAGTGCCTCGATGCCTCGGTCGCAAGC
>MTKZ01000641.1_pt3 | contig 24574 bp, 12 predicted proteins | sample 1042781 | NCBI WGS metagenome assembly MTKZ01 (sample SAMN06212207, study PRJNA360539) | anaerobic digester metagenome | biome: Wastewater treatment plant; material: sludge; isolation source: anaerobic digester fed with sludge from wastewater treatment plant | place: Denmark: WWTP Viborg ... | reverse complement strand
CAGCCGGCCTGGCCGCAGGTGGGGCCGCTCAACGTCATGCCGGACTTGATCCGGCATCCACGGTGTTCGGAGGTGGGTCCTGAATCAAGTTCAGGATGACGTGATACGGAGGCCGTACACGTCATGCCGGGCTTGACCCGGCATCCACGGTGTTCGGAGGTGGGTCCTGAATCAAGTTCAGGATGACGTAATACGGAGGCCGTACACGTCATGCCGGACTCGATCCGGCATCCAGCCGGCCTGGCCGCAGGTGGGGCCGCTCAACGTCATGCCGGACTTGATCCGGCATCCACGGGGCGGCCAGCGCCGGGTGGGGCCGCCCGGGGTTCTGAGGCTCACCAGGAGCTTCGCCCTTCCTCGGGACGTGCTGCCGGGCGGCGGAGGAGATTGGGCCTCGCGCGTCGAACTCATACAAAGAGCCGCGCCTCGCAGCGCATGCGAACGGCGGCCGCGTAATACAAACACCATGAAAACACTTATTCCTGCACTTGCTGCTTTGCTTATCGGGGGAACCGCCATGACCTCTCTTGCCCGTCCGGAGATCGTCGCGCACCGGGGCGCATCGGCCGACGCGCCGGAGAACACGCTCGCCGCCGTCAACCTGGCGTGGCAGGTCGACACCGACGCCGTCGAGATTGACGTGTATCTCACGAAGGACGGGCAGATCATCACCAGCCACGATGGCGATACCATGCGCGCCTCCGGCACGAAGCTCGTCATCAAGGAAACCGCCTTCGACGAGCTGCGCAAGCTCGATGTCGGCAGGTGGAAGGGCGTGAAGTTCGCGGGCGAAAAGATGCCGTCTCTCGCGGAAGTGCTGGCCACCATCCCGGACGGCAAGCGCATATTCATCGAGATCAAGTGCGGTCCCGAGATCGTGCCCGAACTCGTGAAGGTGATCGGCGACTCGGGCAAGCGGAGCAGGCAGCTTGCTGTCATCAGCTTCTCATCCGAGGTCTGCAAGGCTGTCAAGGAGGTCCTTCCGCAGCTTCAGGTCTACTGGCTCTGCTCGCCGCGGGAAGGGAAGGCTACCGAACAGATCGCGACCGCCAAAGCCGTGGGCGCGAACGGCATTGATATTCAGGGAACAGCCCTGCTGACAGCCGAATACGCAAAGGCGATCCTCGACGCGGGCCTGAGACTCTACGTCTGGACGATTGACGATCCGGCGGCCGCAAAGAGGCTTGCCTCCATCGGCGCCGAGGGCATCACCACCAACAAACCGGCTCTGATGCTCAAGACTTTCAAACCCTAGCGCGATCCATATCACAATCAGACGCCGGATGCGCTACCGGCGCATCCGGGAGGATGTTGACCGGCGTTGAGAACACCCTGTGCAGGTGCGTTGTTTCTGCTTGCGCTGGCGTTAGCCCACGGAGGAGACGTAATGGCGAGTTCTGACATCCCTGTTCGGGAACCTGTGGACGGCATAACGGCATCCGCCGCAGATCTGCGCGACATGGCGCGCTGGGTCGCGGAGGCGTTCGGCGCGGCTTCGCCCGGCGCGGCGGGCGCGCAGGCGCGCGTTGAGCTTCGGCGGCAGGAGTTCGCGTCGCTCGAGTTCGGGCAGTCGTGCATGGAANNCCCCGCTCACCATCGGCAGCCGCTCGTTCGCGCACGGGCTGGGCACGCACGCGCCGAGCGAGATCGCCGTGCATCTGCCGCCGGGGGCCGCCGTGTTCCGCGCCGAGGTGGGCGTGGACAACAACTTCGACACGCAGGGCAGGCACGGCACGGTGCGGTTCTCGGTCGAGATCGCCGGGCGCGAGGTCTTCCGCACATCCACGCTCTCCGGCGGACAGGAGCCCGAAGCCGTGAGCGTCGAGATCCCCTCCGGCACAGACGAGATCCTCCTGAAGGCGGACCCCACCGAAGACGGCCCGGGCTGGGATCAGGCCGACTGGGCGGACGCGCGGCTGGAAACAGACTCCGGGCAGACCATCTGGCTCGACTCTGAGTCGAGCGTCCTGCCTTTCCTGTATGCGTCTCCTCCATTCTCGTTCAGCTATGGCGGCCGCCCGTCATCCGTTCTGCTGAACACATGGAAAAGGCAGGTCTCCACGCGCGCTCTTCCCGGCCGCACCGAGCACACCGTAAGCTGGACGGACCCGCAGACGGGCCTTGCTGTTACCGCGGTCGCCTCGGGCTTCACGGGCTACCCGGCGGTGGACTGGGTGCTCACGTTCGAGAACCGGGGGAATGCCGACACCCCGGCTATCAGCGATATTCAGGCGCTGGATATCCTTGTTCGCGCGGGTAGCGGCAAGCGCCCGGCCGTGCTCCATCAGCTTCGCGGCGACTCGTGCGGCGAGACGTCATTTCAGCCGTTCGCCGTCAGCATGGGGGCGGGCGACGCCGCCCGGATCGCCTCCGCCGGCGGGCGGCCTTCGCAGGCGGATGCCTTCCCGTTCTTCAACTTCGAGTATGGCGACCGGGGCGTGATCGCCGCCGTCGGATGGACGGGGCAGTGGGCGGCGTCCGTCGAGCGCTCCTCGGGCGGGTCGGCGCGGATGCGGGCGGGCATGGCGGAGATTGATCTGTTCCTGCGCCCGGGCGAGAAAATCCGCAGCCCCCGCATTTTGCTTCTCGCCTGGTCGGGCGACCGGCAGGCCGCGCACAACCGCTTCCGCAGACTGCTGCTGTGGCACTATATGCCGAAATCGGGCGGACGGCCCCTGCGCCTGCCCGTCGCCCTGCAGACGTTCGACCGCTACCACCCCGACCCGGGCTGGGCGACGGAAGAGGGGCAGAAGGAGGGCGTGGAGTTCGCGCGCAGGGCGGGCTTCGACACCTGGTGGCTGGATGCCGCCTGGTTCCCGGGCGGATTCCCGAACGGGGTGGGGAACTGGCAGTGCAAGCCGGACGCCTTTCCCAGCGGCCTCAAGCCCGTGAGCGATGCCTGCCACGCGCGCAAGATGCAGTTCGTCCTCTGGTTCGAGCCGGAGCGGGTAGCCGCCGGAAGCGACATCGCGCGGGAGCATCCCGAATTCGTGTTTGGAGGCGAGGGCGGGGGGCTGTTCCGGCTCGACGACCCGGCCGCGCGGCAGTGGCTGACCGATCTGCTCTCGCGCCGCATCAGCGAGTACGGCGTGGATGTCTATCGCAACGATTTCAACATAGATCCGCTCGACTACTGGAAATCCGCCGACGAGCCCGGCCGCAGGGGGATGACCGAAATCCGCTACGTTGAGGGGTTGTACCGGATGTGGGACGATCTGCTCGCGCGGCATCCGGGGCTCTGGATTGACAACTGCGCGAGCGGCGGGCGGCGGATTGACCTCGAAATGCTCTCACGGTCGGTTCCCCTGTGGCGCAGCGACACGAACTGCCGCCCGGGCGCCGAGGACTGGAGCCAGTCTCAGGGGTGCGGGCTGAGCATGTATGTCCCGCTGCATACGGCGGCGGCATGGTCGCCCGATGCCTACACGGTCCGTTCGTCGGCGACCGCCGGGTTGCTGTGCGAATGGGACTACCGCGATCCCGCCTTCCCGCTCGCCGAGGCGAAGGCGGCTCTTGCGGAGGCAAAGGAGAACGCGAAGTACTGGTACGGCGATTTCTACCCTCTCACCACGCTCGCACCGTCCGCGGAGCAGTTTCTCGCGTTTCAACTGCACCGGCCGGATCTGGGAGAGGGCCTTGTGACGGCCTTCCGGCGCCCGGAGTGCGCCACCATCGGCATCATCGCCGGGCTGAGCGGCCTGAAAGCCGGGGCACAGTACCGTCTCGAGATGATCGGTGACGACCGCAAGCCGTCCGTCACAACAGCAAGCGGGCGCGACCTGATGGATTCCGGCCTCGAACTCCGCATCCCGGATAAGCGCGGCAGCCTCATCGTGCGCTACAAAGAGATGGCGGGACGCGCGCCGAAGGCCGCGCCGGATCTCCGGGCGCTGAAGCCGTTCGGGCGCTGACGCTGCCTCTGGGCGGCGCTACTTCTCCTGCAGGTTGCCGGAGATGGTTTTGGACGCTCTTTTGCCGGAGTTGTCCTCAATCGCCTTCTGCCCCGACAGCACGTTGTTCGTGATGGTGAACAGCGTCGCGCCTTTGTCAATCCTGATCGCAGGATGCTCCGCGCCCCCCTGCAGATGACAGTCGTGGATGTTCGCGCGAACAGCGCCGCTCTTCAGATGCACGGCCGGCGCCCCGCCCACCACCTGGCAGTCCGCGATGCTCAGGCGGTTGCGGGCATGCGGACTCAGGCAGTTGTATTCGATGCCCACGATCGGCCCTTTGAAGGGCCGCACCTGAACGCCGTTGATTACCGCATTGTAGAACAGGCTGTCGGCGTCAACGCGCACGCCCACTCCGCCATCGCGCACCAGAATGTTCGTCCCGCTGATAACGAATCCCAGCGCGCCCTCCAGCACGAACCCCCGGTCCACGTCCTCGATCCAGCACTGATCAATATGATGCCCCAGCGAGTGGCATAGCTCGGGCTTGCCGTCGGGAGTGTCCTTGAGGCGATGGTGGTGGTAGAACGTCTTGCCGCCGATGATGAAGCACCCGTCCATCAGTATGCCGTCCACATCCCCGAAATCGAAGCCGACCCTGTTCTTGCGGAAGTAAGACTCCTTGCCGGGCGTGTCCTTGCCGCCCACGAACCAGTGCACGTCCTGAATCCGGTTCACGTCGCGGCAGCCCGAAAGGTGCATGCCGATGTGGTGCACGAACCCTGTGAGATCGCGGAACATCCCCTGCCCTGAGTTGCGCCCGCCGGGCGCTGTCGAAACCCCGATCCACGCGCAGTCGAAGACGATGTTCTCAACGCTCGGATTGATGCCGTCGAGCTGGATGGCGGGCGGGTACTCAACGGGGCTGGCGTTGTCCGTGTTGTTGGGATAGGTGAGCGCCAGTCCCTTCACGCTGCTCCCGTGGCTCAGCCGGACCGCCGCGAAGCCCGGGGCGCGCACGACGATCCGGGTGGCGCTGTTCTCCCACCTGGCGCCTTCGCCCAGCAGAGTCTTGCCCTGCGGCACCTTGAGAGAGTCCGAGATCAGATACGATCCGGCCGCGAGATGCACGACTCCGTTTTGCCCGGCCGAGTCCAGCGCTTTCTGGATGGCGGCCGTGTCGTCAGTGACGCCGTCGCCTTTCGCTCCGAACGAAGCAGTGGCGGCGGCTTCCGCGGTCCTGGCACACAACGGGGCCAGGGCGATTGCGGCAGTCGCAAGGAGCATCAATGGGGTTCTGAGCATATGGCGCCTCCGTAGGAAAACAGCAGCAGTCCCGTACCGTTCCCCGCGCCCGCGCCGAAAACCTGCCTCAATCTGTCATTGCGGACCCTCCGCTTGCCCGGCGGGCGCCTGCTGTGTTAGCCTTGCATCGGCGCAAACATGCGCGCATCGCCTTCTAAGAAGGGACCGATTACAGACTTGCCGACACCACGCACCGCCCGCTTTGCTCTTGCTGCGCTGCTTCTCATCGCGGTTCTGCTGGCCGCGACCGGCCCCCGCGCCCGCGCGGACGGCTTCCTGACCGGCAGGCATGTCTATGTCAGCGCTGGCCACGGCTGGTACTACAATGGGGCGTATGATGCCTGGATGGTTCAGCGCGGGAATACGAACAACATAGTGGAGGACCTCTCGAACACCGAGACCGTCAATCTGCACCTCCTCCAGTATCTCCAGAATGCGGGCGCCGCCGTGTGGCCCTGCCGCGAAAGCGACCTGAACCCGCGTATGGTGATCGTGGACGATCAGGACGGCTCGTCGCGCCCGGACAACGGCACGTACAGCGAGACCGGCGCGTGGTCCGAGGATTCCTCCGGCGGGTTCATCAACTTCCGCTGGCCCTATCAGGATGGTCAGCAGGTGTTCGCCGCCTACGCTTCCGGCGGGCGCGGCCGCCTCGCCAGCATTACCTCACCCGCCAGCGCCTCGGCCATCTGGACACCCAACCTGCCCTCGGCGGGATACTACAGCGTGTCGGTGTCGTATTCGTCCGGCGCCTCGCGAGCGTCCCGCGCACACTACATCGTGCGGCATACGGGCGGCGTCACGCACGTTTATCTGGACCAGACCCGCCACGGCAGCACCTGGGTTCCTCTCGGCAGTTTCCACTTCCAGGCCGGCTCGAGCCCCGCCGCCGGGTCGGTGATGCTTTTGAACGACGCCTCCGGCACGGGCGCCGTCAGTGCGGATGCCGTGCGCTTCGGCGGAGGCACGGGCATCGTGGACAGAGGCTCGGGCGCGAGCGGCTATCCTCGTTTCGAGGAAGCGGGGCGTTACTTCGCCTTCTTCGCCGGAGCGCCCGCGTCCGTGTACAACCCCGTCAGCTCGTGCTACGACGCTCAGACAAGCTGCGGAGCGGGCGACGACGCCTCAGCCCGCCCGCGCTACGCTGCCTGGCAGCACCTGGCCGATGAGGACGCAGTCTATCTCTCCTGGCATTCGAACGCGGGCGGTGGGCGCGGAACAAGCAGCTTCTATCACTCGACGCTCGCGGCCGATTCGCAGTCCGCCCTGCTGACAGCCGCCGTCCACAACCAGATTGTCGCCGCCATCCGCGCGCAGTTCGACGCGTCCTGGCCGGACAGAGGAATCGGCACGCTGGAGGTGGGCGAGCTAAGCCCCTCCAACAACCCCGAGATGCCCGCCGCGCTCATCGAAGTCGCCTTTCACGACGACGCCACCGATGCCCTGTCTTTGCGTAACCCGTGCTGGCGGCGGGCGGTGGCGCGTTCGGTGTATCAGGGAATCGCGAAGTACTACGCCGCCCGCGATGGCGTCACGCCCCGCCTGTTGCCCGAGCCGCCCGTGAACCTTGCCGTGCGAAACACAGGCACGGGACAGGTGAGGCTGTCGTGGAGCGCGGGTCCTTCGGGCGGTCCATTTGGCGATCCCGCCGCGAGCTACATCGTCTATCGCAGCCCGGACGGCCTGGGCTTCGACTCCGGGCGCGCGGCCGCGGACTCGTCGTTCACCGACACGGTGGTCAGCTCCGGCCAGCTCTACTACTACCGGGTTGCGGCCGTGAACGCCGGAGGAGTCTCACTGCCGTCCGAAACGCTGGCCGTCCGCGTTGCCCCCGGCGGCACGCTGCCCGGGATTCTCATCGTCAACGGCTACGACCGCGTAGACCGCACAATCGTGCCGCTCAAGGCTTCGGGGCGTGAGATCGGCAGCCCCGCCCGCGAGCGCCCGGAGTGGGTCAACACGTTCGACTATGTCATCCAGCACGCCAGCTCGCTCCACCGGCTGGGAAAGGCGTTCGATTCGGCCTCCAACGAGGCGGTGTCGTCGGGCGAGGTAGACCTGAACCGCTACGCTCTCGTGGACTGGGCGGCGGGGCGTCAGGCGAATGTGGTGGCCGGACAGCCGGACACGTACTACTCCTTCACCGCTGCCGAGCAGGCGCTCATCCGCGCGTATGCCCAGGCTGGAGGGCATCTGTTCGTGAGCGGCGCGGAGATTCTCTACGACCTGGACCGCAACACCGACCCGGCCGACTCCGACAGCCTCTTCGTCCGCGACGTGCTCAAAGTCCGCTATGGCGGCGACGACGCGAACACGTACCAGGTCACCGGGACAGCCGTGCCCTTTACCCCCCTGCCGGACCCTCCGCCCGCATCGCCGGGAGGCGCGTCGTCGTATGCGCTTTCGACGGGCACGCTGTACATTCCGGACGGCTATCAGCCCCCGCTCGACAACGCAGATGTCATGGTTCACTTCCACGGCGCCGACAGCGTTGCTCTTCAGAATCTGCAGCAGTCCGGCAAGTCGGGGGTGCTGATCGTCATCAACTACGGCGGGCTGTCCGCGGCGTATTCCACCCCGTTCGCCGACAGGCATCTCTTCCGTTCCATTCTCGTAGAGGCGCGGGACCGTCTGACGCAGGTGTACGGGCGTCCTATCGGAATCGGCCGTCTTGCTCTCACATCTTTCAGCGCGGGATACGGCGCGGTCCGCCAGATTCTCAAGTATCCCGAGTACGACGGGATGATCACCGACATCGTGCTCGCCGACTCGCTTTACGCGGGCTACGTCATCGTCAACGGGCAGACCGTGCCCGATCCGAACCAGATTCGGGAGTTCGCGCGGATGGCCCTGCGCGCCGCTCACAGCCGGATCACCTTTACGATGACCCACTCTCAGCTTGTGCCGGGCACGTACGCCAGCACCCGCGAGTGCGCCGACGCGATCATCGCGGCTGTCGGCGCGTCCCGCGTGGCCGCCTCGGGCACGGATGCGACGGGCATGACGCTCGAGTCCACGGTGGACCTCGGCCTGCTGCGCATCCGTTCTTATCAGGGCACAACCGGCGACGATCATATGCTGCATCTGGCGCAGATGCAGGAGGCACTGAAGCTCACCGCTTTCCCCGCCGCCGCATCCACCGGCGTCTACGCGTTCAGCAACGGCTCGGGCGCGATGTACGACGTTGCTTATCCTGACAGGGTCGTCGCGAATGGCGGCCTGGTCGCGCAAAACTACGTGGGCGGTACTGCCGACGGGGCCGCGGCGATATTCTCGGGCGACTGGCGCGTTGTCTTTCTCGGGTATCCCTTCGAGACGCTCCTGACCCGCGACGCAAGAGACAGTGTCATGCAGGACGCCGTGCGCTTCCTTCTGCCGTCCGCCGGGTCGGTTGGCATCAGCATCAGCGGGCTTCCGGCGTCCGCAAGACCCGGTCAGACGGTTCCGCTCCAGTGGACGCCCGTCAGCTCGCTCGACTTCCCCCTGAGCCTCGATCTTTGGGCCACGCTGACGCACTCGTCCGGCCGCCCGTCTTACGTGCTCGACCTGATGCGCAATATGCCCCTGCCCGCGGGCGGATCGGCGGTTTTCCCCTGCGCGCTCACGATCCCCGCCGGGGCCCCGCCCGGGGCGTACACAGTCGCCCTGTTCCAGGGCGACTATCGGCGCCACGTCATCAACCAGCGCGTCTCGCCCATCAGCATCGCCGCCGAAGAGGGCTTCGCCGACGAGTTCACCGGCAGCGCGCTCAACTCGGCCAACTGGATTCTCGCCGGCGCGATTGGCGGGCTGCCGACGGTTGCGTCGGGCAGGCTGGGGATTGCGTATTCGGGTTCGGGGTGGCACGCGGGCAGCGACCTCATCACCGCGCAGGCGTTCGATGGGCAGATGAGCGTCAGCGCCAGCGTCACACCGGCCGTCCCTTCCTCCGGCGCACATGAATGCGGAGTCGCGCTGGTCGCGGGACAGGGTCTGCCGATGGAGAATGCCGCCACCGCGAAGCTCGCGCTTGTGACGGCCTCGGACGGTGGTGTCACGGCGGTTTGGACGGTCAAGACGGCGGGCGCGCCTGAGGCGGTGCAGCAGATACCTGGTCTTCCCGCGGGGCCGGTTGCGCTCAGCGTCTGGCGCTCGGGCGGGACTGTTCAGGCGAGCTACGATGCGGGCGCGGGGCTGGTCGCTATGGCGGCGCGAGACTTCCCGTCCGGTCCCGCCTATGGCTGGCTGTTTGCGGGCCGGAGCCCGGGTGCCGGCGGAAGCCCGGGCGCGGGCGGCGCGTACTTCGATTGGGCGGGCGCGCGTGGCGAAGCTGCCGCCGCGCATCCGGTGAGCGCTGGCAGCATCGGTCAGGCGAGGCTTGCTTCCGAGGAGCAGGCGTGGCTGCTGCCGCTGGCGGTGACGGCCGGAGCAGGCGACCCGTTCGCGGCGGTTCAGATGCCCGATCGCTCGGCCGGCGCGCTTGCGGACTGGACGGCCCTGGCGGCGCTTCCCATCCCCGCCCGCGGGTCGCGCGTCACCGCGTTTGGCCGCGTGGCCAGCGTCGGCGGGCTGTGGACGCTGTTCCCGTTCCGTTACGTCGAGGGAGCCTCTCAGCCCGCTCAGCCGCTCTTCTGCAACACCCGCGACCTGGTCGCCGCGGCAGGCCCGGACAGAACCGGGCTTCTCATGCGCGCGGCCGGGCGGGTCGCGTCCGTTGACGGGACGCGCGGGCTCTTCACGCTTGACGATGGCGGCAGGGAGCTTGCTGTCCGGTATTCGTACCCGGGCCTCACGCTCACGGCGCCGCCCGCCGGGTCGTTCGCCGCCGTCGCGGGCATCGTCAGCGACGAAGACGGCCCCGTGCTGCTGCTCAGAAGTCAGGACGATCTCGCGGTACAGTAGCTTCAGGGGAGGTCAAAACCGCCCGATTCCCTAACCATGCCCTGACGCCGGGCACCGGCTTCAGGGGGTAACAATGCCACGTATGTTCAGTGCGGCGGCGGCGCTTGTTCTGGCGCTGTCGCTCGCCGCGGATTGCGCAGAGGATATGCAGAAGACACCGATCAAGTTCGAGACCAAACACCTTGTCTATGAGATCAGCCCCGACGGGCGGAACCTGCGATTCACCGATCGCAAGACAGGCAGCGACCGCCTGAGCGACGCGCCGTCGTGGTGCGCGAGTGTCTGGAAGGACGGCAAAGAGCACGGCGCGACCTCCGCATCGTTCAGCGGCGGCATTCTGAAGCTCGCCTTCGGGGAGACGGGCGCGGCAGCCGAGGTGCGGGTCACGCAGAAACCGGCGTACCTCATCCTCGAAGTTGGCTCGTTCAGCGGCGAAGGCATCGAGAAGCTCTCGCTTGCCAACATCGCTCTCGATTCCGCGGCAAAAGGCGAAAAAGACACGTTCGCGGGATGCGCGCTCGCGCGCAACGTCAGGACCAACGTGCCCGAGCTTCCCGGCGCGAACAAGCTTCTGCGCGGGCTGGCGTATCCGCGCTTCGGGTTCGAGGGCACGGGCATCGCCATCATCGGCTGCCCCGCGGAGAAGCTCCGCGGCGTTATGCAGCAGGCCGTCACCGATGCCCCGGAGCTGCCTCATTCGTCCATCGGCGGCCCGTGGGCGCTCGACTCGGACGCCAACCGCGAGTCCTATCTCTTCAACTTCGGAAATCTGACGTTGGAGACCGCCCCCGAATGGATCGCGCTTGCGAAGAAGCTAGGCATCACGCAGATTGACTTTCACGGCGGGTCATCGCACCGCTTCGGCGACCTTCGCCCGCATCCGGGATGGTATCCGGAGGGACGCAAGAGCCTGAAGGCAGTTGTGGACATGCTGCACGCCGCCGGCATCAAAGCCGGTCTGCACACGTACGCCTTCTTTCTCGCGAAGGACTGCGAATGGGTCAGCCCCGTGCCCGATCCGCGTCTCGGAAAGGACGCGACATTCACGCTGAGCGCCGACATCGCCGCGGATGCGGCCGTTGTGCCCACGGATGAGTCCACGGAGAAGATGTCCACCATCACCGGGTTCTTCGTCCACAACAGCGTGACCGTGCAGATAGACGATGAACTCATCGTCTATACCGGCGTCTCGAAGACGCCTCCGTACGGTTTCACGGGCTGCCAGCGCGGAGCATGGGGCACGAAGGCCGCCGCCCACGCGAAGGGAGCGAAGGTCGGACACCTCAAGGAGTGCTTCGGGCTGTTTACGCCAGACGGCGACTCCACCCTGTTCGAAGAGGTCGCCGCTCGCACCGCCGAGGTGTTCAACGAGTGCGGGTTCGATATGATCTACCTCGACGCGCTCGACGGCGAGGGCATCCTGGGCGGGCACGAAAACGCGTGGCACTACGGCTCGAAGTTCGTCTTCGATATATGGAAGCATCTCGAGCGCCCCGCGCTGCAGGAGATGAGCACGTTCCATCATCATCTCTGGTTCGTGCGCTCGCGCATGGGCGCCTGGGACCACCCGTCCCGCAGCCACAAGAAGTTCATTGACATCCACTGCCGCTCCAACGAAGCCAACTCCCGCATGTTCCTGCCGGGACAACTTGGCTGGTGGGCGATGAAACCGGCGGCCAGTTCGCAGACCGAGCGGACGTTCAGCGACGACATCGAGTATCTCTGCTGCAAAGCCATCGGCACCGGCTGCGGAATCGCGATGATGGGCATTGACCCGGACACGATCAAGGCGAATGACGCTCTGGCGCGCCTGGGCGAGGTCATCGGGCGCTGCGAAGAGGTGCGCCTGTCCGGGGAACTGTCCGATTCGATCAAGGCGAAGCTCCGCGAGCCTGGCAGCGATTTCACGGTCCGCAGGGCGGCGTCCGGCAAGTCGGAGGTGCGGCCGGTCGACTACGCGAAGCACAAGGCGGTGCCCGGCAGTGACGGAAAGGCCCGGTGGACCCTCCGCAACCGGTTTGCCGCGCAGGAGCCGGCCATCAGAATCGAAGCGCTCTGGTCGGCGGATGCCTACGATGCGCCCGGCAACGTGACGCTGACGGATTTCAGCGACCTCGCGCGCTTCAACAGCGTGTCCGCTGCTGCGGGAGTCACTGCGACGCTCGAGCGCTCGGATGAGGACGGAGCGGGCAACGGACTGCTGAGAGCCTCCGCCCCGCGCGCAGGAGTCGGCGGGGAGGCCGCGTTCTCCCCGATTGATCACGGGCAGCGTTCGACGGGAGAGGGGCCGGCGTGGTGCGAGCGCGGCATCACGATGGACCCGTCCATCAACCTCGGCGACCGTCAGGCGCTCGGTGTGTGGATGCGCGGCGACGGCAGCGGCGCCACGCTCAACCTGCAGGTCCGCAGCCCGATCCATCTTTCTACTGGCATCGCTGATCACTACATCCATCTTGACTTCACCGGCTGGCGCTATTTCGAACTCATCGAGCCCGAAGGCGAGCGCTCGGAATCCTGCCAGTGGCCGTACTCCAGTAATGTCTATGCGATGTTCCGCGAACTCGTCCATTACGATCAGGTCGGGTATTTTGGCCTGTGGCTGGGCAACATCCCGGCCGGCAGGGAAGTCACAGCATTGATGGGTCCTGTCAGGGCGCTGACAGTGAGGGGCAACACCCTGCGCAATCCGAGGGTCACGATCGCTGGCCGCGCCATCGAGTTCCCCTGCGAGATCGAAAGCGGGGGTTATGTCGAGTTCCGCTCCATGACCGACTGCAAGCTGTTCGCGCAGAGCGGCGCGTTCGTCCGCGACGTTACCCCGCGGGGCGTGCCGCCGACGCTTGCGCGCGGGGTCAACGAGATCGGGTTCTCGTGCCAGGGTAAAGCGGGCCTGTCCGCCCGCGCCAATGTGACGGTAATCAGCCAGGGTGAGCCGCTTCGTTAGGCCTCCCGGCTGCATCTTGAGGAGTATACTAACGTGAAGAAGTGCTTTCTGCTGTTCGCCGGGGCGCTCGTAATGGCTCCGGCCGGTTGCGCGGCTGAGGCCCCCGGGCCCGGGCCGGCCTTGACGCTCGAACAGTCGCTGGCGGGATCGGCGCCGTTCCGGCGGCTTTTTCTCGACGCGATGGTTGTCGAGGAGTCGCGCGGCCTCCAGCGCGTGTTTCACGCTCCCCGCAAGCACCCCGCCAACCCCGTGCTGCCCCGAACCTACGAGTGGGAGGGGTGGGGGCCGTATCTCTACGGGACGGTGATGTGGGACGGCGGCAAGCTGCGGATGTGGTACAACTGCCTGACCGATGTCGAGGGGAGCGGCCTGCACACCATGGCCTGCTACGCCGAATCGCCAGACGGCATCAAGTGGGAGCGCCCGCGGCTCGGTCTGGTTGACTGGAAGGGGTCGAAGGCGAACAACATCGTCGGCGACAACACCTGCAGCGTCTCGAGCGTCATCAAGAACCTGTCGCCATCTCCGGGACGGGAGTACGCGATGTACGGGTTCGGGCGGCAGAGCGGCCCGTCGGTGGGCTTTTCGTCCGACGGGCTGAAGTTCAACTGGGACGCCTCGCCCGAGAAGTCGCAGCTCTTCAAGAGCTCCGATGTGACCAACTTCTTCTATAACCCTTACACAAAGCTGTACACATCCACATGGAAAACGGCCAGCCGCAGGCACAGGGCGGCTGGCATCGCGGTGTCGCAGGACGGCATCAAGTGGCGCAAGCCTGTCGAAACGGCCGTCTTCGTCGCCGACGACCTCGACCCGGATGCGACTCAGGTATACGGAATGCCGGTGTTTCCGTACCAGGGTATGTACATCGGGCTGCCCTGGATGTATCACTCGCGTTACCTCAAGTACGGGCCGTACTCGGCGAACCGCATGAACGAAGCGCAGATCGGCAGCGACTGCACGGTGGACGTGCAGATGGCGTGGAGTTGGGACCTGATCAACTGGACACGCCCGCGCGACCGCGAGCCGTTCATCGCGCTCGGGGAGAAGGGGAGCTTCGATTCGGGGATGATCTTCACGGCGCGCGCGCCCGTCATCGTGGGCGACGAGCTCTACTTTTACTACGGCGGCTTCGACCAGGTTCACGACGACTACAAGGGTATCAAGGCGGAGATCGGGCTGGCGACGATGCGGCTCGACGGGTTCTGCTCGATGCGGGCGGGGGCAACGGAGGGCTCGTTCATCAGCCGGCGCGAGGTCTTCCGCACCCCCAGGGTCACCGTCAATGCCGTCACGCAGCCGGGCGGATACGTCACGGCGGAGTTGCTCGACCGCGACAACAATGTGCTCAAGGGGTTTGCCCGCGAGGACTGCGTGCCGTTCGCCGGCGACTCTGTCCGGGGCCAGATCGCCTGGAAGACGAAGGCTTTCCCGGGGGGTATGCTGGAGGGCGACAAGAAGGTGCGGTTCTTCCTGAAGAACGCCGACCTGTATTCGTACCTCCCGGCGGACATCAACACCGAGCTTGACAAGGGCGCGCCCGACCTGTAGCGCCCGGGCAGGTTTCATTTCGCTGGACAAGGAGCGCGGAGCAATGGTGCGTGTTGGTCTGATCGGCTGCGGCGGGATGGGTACCCACGTCGCAAGAGAGTGCCACCATCTCGATAGTGCGGAAGTCGTGGCTCTGTTCGACCCCGATGCCGAGGCGGTCGAGCGGGCCGCGGAAGCGATTGCGGGGGAAGAGGGCGGCGGCCTTGCGCGCGCCGGGTCGGTTTCCGAACTCATCGGCGGCGATCTTGACGGGGTGATCGTTGCGACTCCGAACGACCTGCACCCGGAGATCACGATCGAAGCCGCGCGGGCCGGGAAGCACATCTTCTGCGAGAAGCCCATGGCGCTAAGCGTGCGCGATTGCGACCGGATGATCGAAGCGGCGGACAACGCCGGGGTGAAGCTGATGGTGGGGCAGGTCCTTCGCCTGATCGGGCCCTTCTGGAAGACCTGTCAGATCGTCGGCTCGGGCGAGCTTGGAAGTCCTCGCGCCATGGCGGTGACTCGCATTGGCTCCGTTGGTGGCTTCGCGCACGGGTGGCGCGCGAGCAAGCGGCAGTGCGGCGGCATCCTTTACGAGGTCCACGTGCACGAACTGGACTTCATGCGCCAGATTATGGGTGAGGCGCGTTCGGTGTTCGCGAAGACCGGCAACTTCAGCGGGGCGCCGATAGACTACGAGGACACGGCCTTCGTGCAACTGGAGTATGAGAACGGCGGGGTGGGGTTCCTGTACGGCGGCATCGGCTCGAGCATCGGAGCTTACGATGTGACGATTCAGTGTGAACGCGGCGCCCTGATGAGCGGGGGCTTCGGCGGACAGATTCGCTATGCGGCCGGAGACGCCGAGCCCACCGTCATTGATCCCGCGTCCATCGAGAAGGAGGAGCCCTACCGCGAGGAAGTCCGGTCCTGGGTGGACGCCATCACGCAGGGGACGCCGATGATCTTCGATGGACACGACGGGCGCGCGGCGATTGCGCTCGCTGAGGCCGCCTACCTTTCGGCGGAGACAGGAGAGCCGGTGGACATTCCCCGATGATGCGATGCATGGGCCGAGATCGGGCTGCCCACGATCGGGCGCCAGGACACCGCCGGCCACCGCGCCGCCTGAAGGACAAATGCCCGTCGCTCGCGAACCAGTCGCCCGAGGAGATTGCGCCCATGTTGTTCTGTCCAGACCGTCTGCCGCTTGCCGTCCTGAGCCTGTTCGTGCTTCTTGCCCTGTCCGCCGCCCCGGCCTTCGCCGGGCAGCAGAAGGCGCGGGTGTGGGTGGCCGACTCGCTATCGAAGATTCTGCCCGTCACGCCAGCGCCGGCTCAGTCGCCTGAGGCAATTTCGATTGATGCCGCGCGCAACGAATACGAGAGCGCGCAGGTTGTGGTGACCGCGGGCGATCAGGCCGCGAAGGTGACGGTGCAGATTGATCCCGTCACGGGGCCCGGAGGGCCGAAGCCCCGCGTGCAGGCCGCGTTTCTCGGGTTCGTGCCGGTCAAGATCGGCACGAAGGACACCCCGCCCGAGCATCTGGTTACAGCCCCGCCGGCCGACATCCCCGACCCGATTCTGAGCAAGAAGAGCGTCGAGTGCGCCCCGGGCAAGAACCAGCCCGTCTGGCTGACCGTGTACGTGCCGAAGGGCGCCGCGCCGGGCAAGTATTCGTCGGCTGTGCATGTGTTCTGCGGCGACGAGCGCTTCAGTGTGCCGGTCTCCATCCGTGTCCGGGACGTTCTGCTTCCGGACGAGCGGACGCTGAGTATCACGAACTGGTTTTCGATTCACAAGATCGCGGGCGGCGAAGGCCCCGCGCTGTGGAGCGAGGCTTTCTGGAAGAATCTCGAGGGCTATGCCGCCGTGATGGCGAGCCACCGCCAGAACGTGGTCATCACTCCGATCTTCGACCTGATCACCGCCACTGAGGACGCCGGCGGCCGCCTCACGTTCGACTTCTCCCGGCTGGACCGCTGGGTCGCGCTCTTCGAAAAGGCCGGGGCGCTCGAGATCATCGAGGGCGGGCATATCGGCGGGCGCGGCGACTGGGAGGCGAAGGACTTCGATGTCCACCGCGTGCGCACCACGCTCCCTGATGGCAAGGTCAAGGACTGGGGCAAGCCGAAGGGAACCAGCCCGGAGCAGCGGGAGTTCCTGTCGCAGTTCCTTCCGGCGCTGCAGGCGCATCTCGAAAAGACCGGGTGGCTGGACAGGTACGTCCAGCACATCGCCGACGAGCCCATCCCCGCGAACGCGGCAAGCTACAACACGCTGGCGGGCATGGTGCGCGAGTTCGCCCCGAAGCTGAAGACCATTGACGCCACCATGTGCCGGGAGGTGGCGGGGTCGGTGGACATCTGGGTGCCGCAGCCGCCGGAGATTGACCAGAACATGGACTTCTTCGACGGCCGCCGGAAGCTCGGCGATCAGCTCTGGTTCTACACCTGCCTCGCTCCCAGGGGGCGCTACATGAACCGCTTCATTGATTACCATCTTCTCAGTACGCGCCTGCTGCACTGGATGAACTTCAAGTACTCCATGCCCGGCTACCTGCACTGGGGGTTCAACTACTGGCAGGGCGAGCCGTTTACGCTTCTTGAGCCCAACTGGGGAGGCGACACGCACCTGCCGCCGGGCGACTCGCACCTGGTGTACCCGAGCGCGCGCGGGCTTCTGCTCTCGATCCGGCTGGAGGCGATGCGGGACGGGATAGAGGACTACGAGCTTCTGCGCCTGCTTTCGCGCTCAAAGGACGCCGACGCGCGGCAGATCTGCGATTCGGTCGTGCGCTCGATGACCGACTACACGCTCGACCCGTCCGAGTTCCGCAAAGCCCGCGCCCGCATTCTGGATGCGCTGGAGAAGGCTCACTGAGCCGCTCTCCTGCCCTTCGGCCCCGCGCCACGTCATGCCGGGCTTGATCCGGCATCCACGGGGCGGCCGGAGGTGGGTCCTGAATCAAGTTCAGGACGACGTGGCACAGCGTGCCACTGCCGCACGATGCGGAGTCCCGGAGAGGCTCACTGGCCCGCTTCTGGCTCGACGACGAGCAGGTCTCCGGGCCCCAGCGCGGCCTCGGCGAAGCTGATGGCGGCGGTCCCGTCCAGCGTCTCCGTTGACGCGTCGAGCCTCCTCCCGCCAAGCGAAACCCTTGCGCCGCCTGCCGCGAACGCGCGCGTCTCCAGCGTCCTGAGCGCGAGACGCCCCTGCATCACCTCGATCTCGATCCTGGCGCCGTGGGCATCCTCCCTGTACCGCACCTCGCCCCACGCAAGCGGCGTGATGAGCGGCGACACATGGTTGCCGGGCTCGACGCAGGGCGCCAGCGTCAGCCGCCCCTCGACAGCCGAGTAATGAAACCCCTGCGCCGCATACAGTATCGCCAGCGCCACAAGCGGGCGGTAGTAGTGGTCTCCGCACTCTCCGTGGTTCCACGTGCGTCCGTCCTTTGCGTAGCGGTCATAAACCGCCTTCGCCGCCGACAGCCCCTCGTCCACGAGTCCCCGCGCGACCATGTGCGCGGCAACCATATACTCCGTGCCCGTCCAGACGGCTGTCCACTGCCCGCCGTGGTCCGGCTCCCCGCCGCGAGGCCAGACGCCGTTGCGGAGGTGGTCGCCCTTGCGGTTGTGCGCGTAGATCGCCTTCAGCGCGCTCTCGATCTTCACATCGGGAAGCAGGCTGCCCAGCTCTATCAGGTCGGCAAACCACTGCCCGTTCACCTGGTCGGACATGCAGCATGTGTCCCGCACGTCTGTCGCAATGTCGTAGAACAGGTCGAAGTACTCCCCGTTCCAGAGCAACCGGTCGAGCGATGCCGCGCCGATGGCTGCCAGACGCTGGTAGTCCTCGGCCAGTTCCGGTTCGCCGCACAGCACTGCCATCTTCGCCGCCGCCTTGAAGCCCGCCGCGTTGATCAGCCCCACATAGCTCGACGTCCCCTCGAACTCCCACCCGTCGTAGCTCTGGTCTATGCCGTGGTTGTCGCAGACGAAGTCGCCGTTGCGGTCGAGCGCCCGGTTGTGCTCCATCGCCGCCCGCACGCGCGGCCACATCTCGTTCAGATATGCCCGGTCGCCCGTCCACAGATAGTCCCTCCACACCATCAGCGTGAACTTGGGCATCAGGTCAATCATGTGGTAGGCGTCCGGATACTCGAACGTGCCGGGGAAGAAGTGGGGAATGCGTCCGGACGGGTTCTGATGCCGCGCGCTCAGCCGCATCGCCTGCTTCGCGAGGTCAGGGAAGAGCGCGATCAGCGCCACGGACCCGTAGTAGGCCACATCCACGGTCTGCAAGCCGCAGCAGCCCAGACCCTCCCAGATCGCGAACGTGCCGTCTTTCGTCCACCACGAGCTTTTGAACAGCGTGGTGAACTGCGCGTTGATGGCGTCCATAAGCCAGTTCGGCAGCGTGGAGCGATAGAACACGTCACGGAAGGCGGCGGTCTTCTTCTTAACGTCGGCGAGGTTCGCGGCGACATGCGAGGCGACATCTTGCGCCGAGGCGAACCGGTGCGCGTACATCCGCCCCAGATCGATCTTCTCTGCGTCAATGAAGCAGGGGAAGTGCCAGGCCAGCACAAACGTGACGATTCCGGTTTCCCCCGGCTTCAGGTCCAGCTTCTTCCACACCAGGGCGGCGTCCGCGCCGCCTGTGTCCGCGGCTCGTCCCGTCCGGGCGAACGCCGCGAGCAGCTCCTTCGGGCCGCCGGACGCCGCGGACCCGCCGCGTCCCACTACCGCCGCAATCACCTCCCCGTTCGATGGCGTGTCCGCGGGGAGTCCCTCCGCCGACATGCCCACCCCGCGCCAGGATCGTCCCGAAACGCGTCTGGCAGTGTGCTTCGGCGAGGGCGTGTTGTAGCCGGCCATGTTCGGCAGGCAGAAAGCGATGCTCGCGGCCAGAGGCTCCCGGGTTTCGTTGGTCACGCTGAACTCGAAGACAGCGGCCGGTGTGCCCGAACTCGCGGAATCGTGCGGCACGAAGGGGGAGAAAGCCGCCAGCCGCACACTGCACGGCGCCTCTTTCCAGCAGTAATCGAGCGTGGCGAAGGGAAACTGCCCCGTGTAGCTGATCTGCTCCACCGGAGCCAGGCCGTGGCGCCATTCGGCGGCCAGTATGCGCTTTTCGGCGCGCCCCGTGTCCGTGCTGGAGTGGAAGGCAAAGAATGCGTCTTCGAACTGCTGCTCAAGCTCCTCGTGCCGCCAGTTGCCGAAGAGTTGCCAGTCGTGAAAGAACCCGTCGTCGCGGATCTCCACCGTGCCCGCGCCCAGTCCGCCGAGCGGAATCCCCGAGTTCTGTTTTGGGGCTTCGCTCCGAGAACAGCACTGCTTTGCGTGCAGCTTGACCGGGGCGCCCGCGACGCCTGCCGTCACCACTCCCGCGCCCGCCTTCAAAAACGTCCTGCGTGAAATCTTTCCGTTCCGGGCCACTAGAGTGCCTCCTGCGCCGGCAGCTTCGCCGCCTGCAATACTTTGCTGAACTCCTCCGCTCTGCCCGTCAGGGCAAGCTCCAGCAGACTCCCGCACGCCGCCCGCGCCGCGTCCGTGTCCGCATCCTTCATCGGAAACCGGCCGACGAGACCGCCCAGATAGCGCCTCAAGACCGGCGGCTCGGCAATCCAGTAGCTTCCGCTCTCGTCCGCCGTGAACGGCTGCCATTCGAATGCCGCCAGCGGGTCGGGCAGCGCCGCTTCTCCGCCTCCGCGCACGAACACCGGCGCGAAGAAGTCCCTCAGAAGCCTCCACGCCTCGCTGACGATCACCTGCGTTGCCAGCTTCTGGCCGCCAGACCACCCCTCCACCTCGCCGCGCATCGCTGCCGCAACAGCTTCCATCGAGAGCTTCGCGGTCTCAACGCTGGTTTCGCCGGGTCCGAGCGCCGACACGGCAACCCGCGCATCCGCCGCCCGAACTTCGGACTGCTCGATGCGCTCCGTGCCCGGGTTGCCGACCTCGAACGAGACCGTGCGCGTGAGGGCGCCGCCAGAGATCTCGTACGTCTCCGATGTGAAGCGCGGCCGGACCGCCAGCGCGAAATCGGGCCGGTGCGGCTCCATCTCAGCTTCCCTTGCGCTCGTCAGCCCGGGAATCTCGCTGCCGTCGTCGCCCACAAGCTGCATCACGAACTGCCAGTGGCTCATCCCCTGACGCACCTTCACCAGAAGCGAGTTCCACCCGGCCTGCAGGATTATGGACGCGCGATCTTCGCCAGCAACGGCGGCCCGGTTGGCGTCCTTGCGCCACACCACATTTCCGTTCAGCCACACCTTTATGCCGTCGTCGCTGCCGCACAGAATCTGCGCGTTCACAGTCTCCGGGACGTGCACATACGAGTGCGCATACCCCGTCACGAACAGCGTGTGTGCGAACGGCGCATTCAGAAACTGCAGAAAGCCGTCTTCGGTGTCCCACGGCCGCCATGCCTTGCCGAAAGAACGAACTCCCTCGCGCGGCCGCACCGTGCTCTCGCCGTAGAGATAGTCTTCGTCGAGCGTCGCCCATCCCCTGTCGCTGTAGAATGGCCCGCAGATGAGCCACTGATCAAGAAAACCGTCGTGCAAGCGCTTTCTCCTTCAATCCCGCCCCCGTCCGAAGCAGCGGCGTCGTCGCCGCCGCCCGCAATTGTGGAACACGCGGCGCCCTGACGCAAGTCTGGCCTGGTCTCCACTCGAAACGTGCCAATCGCCCTCGCCCGCTTGACAAGCGGGGCCTGCCGGTTGTTTAGTTGTAGCGCACGCTGACGCGGATGGCGTCTGTTTCATGCCGCCGCGCGCTGGGAGAAAGCGATTCGCATGGTATTCGGAGACGTCCTTCTTTGGCTCGCGGCAGGCGCGACTGCTGCGGCCTTTCTCATATATCTCGCCGAGACTCTGAGCGACTGGAAGCTGCCTGCGCTCGGACGCCGGGTGTATGGCCTCTCGGCGCTGCTCATAACGGGGGCCGCTGGCCTGCTCCTGATGGCGCTCCTGAATGAACGGTACGACATCGCCTACGTCTATGGCTACACGTCACGCGAGTTGCCTCTCGTGTACCGCACATCGGCGTTCTGGGCCGGGCCTCAGGGCTCCTTCCTGCTGTGGGCGCTTGTCGGCGCGTGGATGGGAGTCTTCCTGGCGCGCTCCGCGAGGGCCATGGAGAACTCCTCCATGGTTTTCTGGTGCCTCGCGCAGCTCATGCTGCTGGTCATGCTGGTGTCGCAGTCGCCGTTTGCTCCGCTCGGCCAGCCCGCGGACGACGGCCAGGGTCTGAATCCTATCCTGCAGAACCCCTGGATGGCCATACATCCGCCCCTGCTGTTTGTCGGTTTCGCCGCCGCGACCGTGGCTGCCTGCCTCGCCGCCGGCGCCCTCCTCACGGGGCGCTTCGGAAACTGGGCCAAAGCCGCCCTCCCGTGGGCGTCATTCGCCTGGCTGACGCTGGGTGTCGGCATCATCCTCGGCGGGCTCTGGGCATACGAAGTGCTGGGCTGGGGCGGATACTGGGGATGGGATCCCGTCGAGAACTCCTCTCTCGTCCCGTGGATCACGGGCACGGTTCTGCTGCACGGGCTCATCCTGCAGCGCCGCAAGAAGACCTGCGAGCGCCCGAACATCATCTTCTCCCTGCTCACTTACCTGCTCGTGCTCTATTCGACGTTCCTGACGCGAAGCGGGGTGCTCGGTGACTTCTCGGTGCACAGCTTTGCCGACCTCGGCGTGACTGCGGTGCTCGGCTCGATGCTAGCCGCTCTTGTCATCGTGTTCGCTGGTCTGCTCGTGTGGCGCTGGCGGCGGATGGCCGCGCCGCCCATCATCGAGAGCCCGGACGGCAAGGAGTCCAATCTCTACTTCACCCAGTGGGTGCTCGCAGGCATCGCCGCGCTTGTCCTGATTGGCACGTCCACGCCGGTAATCACCACCATGCTGAATCCCGAGCGCCCGCGCGGGGTGGACGCGCACTTCTACAACACGACCACGGGCCCGCTGGCCGTCGTCGTTCTGGCCCTCGTGGCGCTCTGCCCCCTGATGGCGTGGTCCGCGAAGGCGAGACCCCGCGAGGCCGCTTCGCCGAAGGGGCGCTGGATCGGTCCCGCCGTGCTCGGCGCGCTGGTAGTTGCCGCGGTGCTGTTCATTCTGTTCGGGCTATCCTGGGGGATGCTGCTCACGGTCGCACTGGTGTCGCTGCTGGCGGCCGGGGTCAACGTGTTCTGGTTTGTGCGCTCCAGCATGGTCGCGGGGCTCATGCAGTCGAGCATGTATCTCGCCCACGCCGGTTTTGCGCTCATGTTCCTCGGAATCGCGGGCAGCAATCTGGGGCTTTCCCCGCAGGCTGTGCGCCTGGAAGAGGGCGCAGAGGCGGGCCGCGCCTACGGATGGACCGTTCGGCTCGATCGCGTGCACTCGCCGGCTCCGCGGGTACTGGCGGCCGACCTGTCGCTGCGGAACCCGCGCGGGAAGTGGCAGAAGGTGCAGCTAACCGGAGCCGAAATGCCGGGCGGCGGGCACGCCTTCAAGCCGTTCATCCACCGCGGGCCCCTGCGCGACACCTACTTCGCGCCCGAACAGATGGAGGAGGCGTCCGCTGCATCGGGCGCTGCAGCGGACGCTCTTGACGAGGAGACCCCTGCGCTTGCGAACTCCGAAGAGATCACCCCCGCGTTTATCGCAGGCGCGGCCGGAGCGCGGGGCCAGTCCGCCGCCACGCAGGACGGCCGCGTCGTCGTGGACGTCGTCAGCATGTCGGTCGAGGATCGCACCGTGCGCTTCACGGTGTCTGTTGATGGCGGCGCTGCGGAAGAAGTCTCCCTCACACGCGGCGAAACCCGTGAGGTGGACGGCTGCAAAGTGCAGTTCGCCAGTTTCGGTCAGATGGAGGCTTCCGAAGACGGGGGCACGAAGGTGGAGTTGATTGTTCGCGTGGCCCGTCCCGGAGTCTCACCTGCCCCGGCCGCCGCGGCGGCACCGCCCGAAAGCGGCCAGCCGCGGGCCGGATACGTGAGCCTGCGCGTCTCGGACAAGCCGCTGATGACCCTGATGTGGACCGGCGTGCTCATCATGAGCATCGGGTCGCTGCTGGCGGCCGTCAGACGGTTCCGCGAGAAAGCCGCGCGCGAGGAGGAGTAGAATTGTGAAGAACGGATGGTGGGCTGTCGCTGCGGTTCTGCTGGCGTGGGGCGCCTGCGGCGCCTCGGGTGATGTGACGTTTGCGCCTGCTTCTTCGGCGGCGGGGCCGGCATCTGTCGAGCCCGTGCGTCTTGCCGCTCCGGCCGCGGGCCGCCCGTGGGTGGGGGTCTGGTTCGCGTCGGGCGGCGATGCGGTGGCCGCGCCGCTCAGGCTTGCACGGTGGAAGGATGCCGCCGACTTCGTCCTGACGCCGTTCGCCTCCGATGAACTCGCTTTCTGCAGCCGCGCCGGTGTCACGTGGGCGGGTGAGTTTTCCGCATCCTCCGCCGATTCCCTGCCCGATTCCGCCGCTCTCAAAGAGGGCGCTGGTTCCATGCCCGTCTGCGGCTGGTCTGTCGCGCCGCCTTCCGCGCGCACTGCGCCCGGGGCGTCTACCGCGGAGTGCAACTCTGTTAAATTTTCAATCGAAAAGCTGAATACGCTTGTGTCCGGGCAGGACGTCGTGACAGCTCTGCCCGACCCATGGCTCGATGACGAGCCCGTGGACTTGGAACCCTGCTGGCGGGCCGGGTCCGCAGCGGGTGTCGCTCTCTGGTGCGGGCGAACGTGGGACGACCACCCGGAGTCGCAGGACATGCGCGGCCTTCGCATCGTCCGCGAAGGGGATGCGCTGCGCATGAGCCTGCCTTCGCAGCCGGCCACCGTGTTTGCCGAATGGACGGTGACCCTGCCTCCCGCGGCTCGCCTCAAGTTTAGTTACCGCGCCGGGAGTCAGGGTGGAGATGGCGTCAGCCTCTCCGTCCGCGTTCTCGCCGGTCTCAAGCCCGAAACCGTCTGGCAGCAGAGCGTGCCGCCGCGCGCGCCGGAGTCCGGGGCATGGCAAGAGGCCGATATTGACCTGAGCTC
>MTKZ01116554.1_pt2 | contig 24597 bp, 31 predicted proteins | sample 1042781 | NCBI WGS metagenome assembly MTKZ01 (sample SAMN06212207, study PRJNA360539) | anaerobic digester metagenome | biome: Wastewater treatment plant; material: sludge; isolation source: anaerobic digester fed with sludge from wastewater treatment plant | place: Denmark: WWTP Viborg ... | reverse complement strand
TATCAAATCACTTCTTCTGAAAAAAGGATGGGAGCTTGAAAAAATCCATAGTATTGCCCGGCTTCACGCGCTGGCCATTGATTATAAAGTAAAATTACCCCTAAATGATGATGACGTCATGTTCGTTGATTCGATATACAGGGGGCGCTATCCCGCGGAATCCGGACTCCTGCCCATGGGTAATCCTTCGAAGGAGGATGCCGAAAGGGCGGTGCGTATCGCGAAGAACATCGTGAAAATCGTTAAGAAGAAAAGCGGGTAGGCACAATGGCGATCAAGCAGAGATGGCAAGGTACGCGGCCCATACTTCTTTCAATGGAAGAGGCGCTCGCATCCGTCCTTTCACTCTTTTCCGCAGATCCTCGTATTCTGGCAGGATACCTGTTCGGATCCCGCGCCGCGGGAGCAAGTTCCCCCTACTCCGATATCGACATCGCCTTCCATGCGTCCAATGACTTCGCGTGGAATAATTATTACATGCTGTGGAGAGACATTTCCAAGGCTTTCCGAAGCGACCGATTCGATCTTCTCTGGCTCGACAGGGCGGCACCGGATATCACTTTCGACGTCATCAAGTTCGGCAGGATGATATTCCATCGCGACGATGAACTTCTCAACGACTTTGAGCTTTACGCGAAGAAACGATTCTGGGACTATAAAATTTACCTCAGGGAAAGACTCCTGGCAAGGGAGGCCGACAGGGCATAATGGTATACCGAAAGGAATCAATAATAAAACGAACCGAAAAACTCAGGGAATATGCAAGCGACCTTCGTCCCTATGGCAGCCTGTCCATCAATGAATTCATGGCGTCGAAAACGGAACGCTATGCCGTGGAACGAATCCTCTTCCTGATTGCGGAATGCATCATTGACGTACTGGATCATTACCTGTCGGCAAAACATGGAGTGGTAAGCGACGGGTATGAGGACATTATCGACAATGCGCTCGAAAACAAGGTGATCGAAGCCGGTATGCACGCGCAGCTCAAGGGCCTGGGCGGATTCCGAAACGTCCTCGCCCACGGCTACCTCAAGATCGACGCAGGCGAAACACACGCGAACATGATGAAGATGCTGTCGGTGCTGGATGGCGTTATCATGCGTTTCGGGGAGATGGCGTAAACTGTTTCTATTACTCACTTTTCACCGGCAAGCGTGCGCAGAAACTCCTTGAAGCCGGTAATATTTTTTTTCAGCGGATAATGCACCCTTCTTACCCGCGTGACAATCGTATCCAGCCGCTCCCAGTTACTTGAAAATCCGCAATGCTCTCCGCTTGTCATGCAAAAGAAGCATTATATCTCACAATTATTTTAAAAATATTTCTGTAGATTTTCAGGTTCAATTATCGTATAAATATTATGTTTGNNTTGGAATTTTTACATTTGATTTATGAATTTTTTGTATAATTCCACATCCCCAATCTGAATTTAATACTCCTACTTTCATATTCTTGTCTTTCAGCAAAGAAATCTTTGCAAATGATCTCCATACCGTTCCATTCCATGCATTTTGCATTCTAGGAACTTTTTGATGATTTTCCGTGGGAGGCAAACAATCATGCACAACAATAAATCCACCATCATTCAAAAATTTTAATGAATTAGCGATGTCCTTATCTACTTGATCTTCGTGATGCAATCCATCAATGTATATAATGTCGAACATTGTATTATTTTGCTTAAAAAATTCATCACTTGTCATTCTATGTGTGCAATATTTCAACCAAGTCTGTAAATTTTTTTGTGTATTACCGTCTTGTCCATCAGCAAAATAAGGATCAACGGAATATTTATTTTTACAATCAATTTTTGTAAAATTATTAAAAGGATTATTCAATCCAATTTCCAAGTATGTTTTTAAATTATACTTTTTTATCAAATAATTTATTAATTCGGTACGGGATATTTGTTTATTGCTATTACTAACGATATCTCTTGAAATATCTGTATTACTGCCGCAATATGAAATTACAGTAACAAAGAACAATACTGTTATTATATTAGCAGTCAATACATGAGCAATATTTTTTATTTTAAACATGATATTTTAACCCTGACTTATTATTAACATTTGCGTTTATCTGTATGAAATACCATAAATCATGTGTCAATACTTATTTTTTTATATTCTCACATTTCTATTGAATTACAATTTTATCTATGACGGACATTTCATTTGCGATATATTTTTATTGGAAATTTATTTATATTTAATATTTCCATAATTATCCTGGCATCTGTTTTGTTCATTACAAATATAAATTCATGAATTATCCAAATGAATGATATAACTACTAATGATAGTATCCAGTATGTATTGTTTAAGAAATATTCTTTTATCAAATAGCAACTTAATAATATGGCAATCTGAAAAGTAAAAGCCTTTATCGTGCTTTCGGCAGTAATAATATTACTTTTTATGAGGTAATATGTCGCAGCGAAAAATACATATCCATATGTAACAACAGCCGATATAGCTGCACCCTCCGATTTAAGAAACCATATCAGCAGGATGTTCGACACTATATTCAAAATAAATCCCTTGATATATATTTTCGTAAGCACACGATGTTTGTTGAGTGATGTAATAATTGTTGGTGCTATACTGAAAATAAATGGTATACCAGCAGATATTATTTGTAAAACTATAATCGAATCATGATATCTTTTACTGAAAATAAGATACATGACCTCTTTCCCAAAAAGTAAAGCGCCCATTGTAAAATAAAAAGCTGCCATCGTGAGATATTTTGTGTATATATCAAAAGCGAATTGAAACTTTTCTGATTCTTTTGTATATGTCGTTTTATATAAGAAGGGAAGAAGCACTCTTGATAAATTTACTGGAATAATAAATAGAGTGGTAAAAAAAACGAATCCATTGGAAAATATTCCCGCGTATATACTTCCATGAAATAATGATAAAATAATTATATTAACCCTTTGGTATACATTCATTAGAATTGTATATATTCCAAATGGAATTGATTCCTTTAGAAATTCAACAAGGCTACTATAATCTATTTTTAATGTTATTATTCGTATTGTGGTCAATATCAATATGCCTATAAATGCCACAACCAGCCATAATCTCACATATGCAAAATCAAATATCCCTCCTTTATAAAATATTACCGCAATTGTCAGCAAAAGGAATAGTAAAGCGAAGGTTACTCGATAAGCAGATGATAAAATAAAAGTTTCACGTGCATCATAAAATGAATAGAATGTTGAATGAATTTCACTCCCGATTCGAAATAAACCCATTATTAGTGTANNACCCGGCTGTAATTTGTGAAAAAAAGGCTGCCAGCCATCAGTGAATAAATAAAAAAGGCGATGGATATTTTACAAATAAATGCTGAAGTAAAATGCTCTATTTTTTTTTCTGGATGGAGGTTTATTACTCGAATCAGATTTTGGTTAATTCCGATGTTTGTAATAGTAGAAAAAAAAGTGGCGTAACCAAGAGCGGTTGTATATTCACCAAATTTCTCGACAGATAAATACCTTGCAATTAATACATTTATTACAAAGAATATTACATTTTCAAGAAATGTTGAGACAAAAACAATTACCGAATTTAAGAATACCCTGGATTTATCTTTCATTAATAATCACAGTAAATAATGCTTATTAGTACCATATTCACCTTTCAATCCATTAATAACGGCGCTGAAATAAGTTTTTAAATTTTTGAACCTAAACAGGAAAATCCCCAAAAGTAAAACAATCATTGAATATATTATCATATTTGTTGAATACATAATATAATTTGTAACTAATTCATTTTTTTCCAAATGAACTCTGTTCCTTAAAGCATAATACAAGGTTACCTGATTCCGTTGTTTTACAATATTATATACGGCCATCCCCTGAATATTCCATGATGGTTCTATATCCCGTATTTGACTATCAAGAACAAGAATAATTTTTCCGCCAATTTTAATCAACCTGTTGCTAAAATCATAATCATCACCATAAAGGTAATATTTTTCATCTGGATAACCAATAGTTTCTAATAGTTTTTTATTGAAAAACGAACCTCCATACGGTGCCGCGGAAATCTCCCCGAATTTGATATTAGTATTATTAACATTATCAGAAAAAAACTTTTCTTTAATCGATTTTTTCAATGTTAAGAGGTGAAACGAACGAAATATATTATGCCTTCCGATGATTATTTGTGGGTTATGTTTTTCTACGGCATATTTGTATATTTTCTTAGTTTCTCTATATGACAATAACATCAAACGTGTTTCTTTATTAACTAACTCATATTTATCCCAAAAAGATTTTAATTCTGACAGGGCATTAGAACATGGAAAATTATCGTCATCAAGTATCCATATAAAATCCATTTTTCCATCATGAAATATTTTTTCCATGCCATACTTAAAAGCGTAAGCCGTACCAGTATTCGCATGTAAACTATATATCTTTATTTTTCTCCTGGTCTTATTTTTAAGTTCTTCCAGCTTCTTTTTTGAAGATTCTGACGAATTATTATCAATAATATATATCAGATTAATATTCTGATTAAGTAATTCATTTATCACTTCATTTAATAAATGAAATCTATCTCCGTATGTGACTATTAATCCCGCGACTTTCATGATTTATTTATATGCCGTTATCATACTTGAAAATCTTGATTAACACCCAGTTTACCGTTAAAACCATGTCTAACTGCCGTAAAATATGTATGTATATTTTTAAACCTAAAATTAAACAAAGAAACAGAGACTACAATCACTGAATATATAATCATGTTGATAAAATATATTAATTTATTATCCACCAAATTCATTTTCTCGAAATAAACTCTGTTTCTAATGGCGTAATATAGCCGTCCATAATCCCTTTCTTTCGCTATGCTTACAAAAGCGAACTTTTTAAGGTTCCATGATTCATCAATATCGGTAATCCTGCTATTCAAAAACAGTATGATTCTTCCTCCCATCTGTACGATCCTGTGACTAAAATCCAAATCATCCATATACACATAATATTTTTTGTCGGGTAGGCCTATCATGTTAATGATACTTTTATGAAAAAAAAGTCCTCCGTATGGATAGGCCGAAACATCCCCATGATCTTTTATCATGTTTTCCCGTGAAACTGAACTTTTTTTTGAAAACCTTCTTGCGAATGACCGAGGCAGGTCAAATATGTGAAAAGAACGGAATATATTTTTTTTCCCCAGTACCAGCCCTGGATTATTCTCCTGTACTGCTTTGAAATATACATGCTTGTTTTGCCTGAATGAGGCAATTGCAACACGTTCATTCTTTTCTTTTTCCTCAAGCCCTCTCCAGTATTTTGTCAACAATTCAAGCGCACCTTTTACTGGTAGATTGTCATCGTCAAGAAGCCAGAGAAATTCACTCGCCGAGTCATTTATTGCTTCCTCAATTCCCACTCCAAAAGCATATGCGGAACCAAGGTTTTTTTCAAGGGATATTACTTTTATTTTTTCTTTGTATTCCTTCTTTATATTTAGTAGATAGTTTTTACTTTTTATAGAAGAATTATTATCAACAATAATAATTCTTCTTATTGGAGATTTGATTAGAGCATCAACTACTTGTTTAAGCAGAGTTGATCTGTCTTTGTAGGTTACAATAATTGAAGATATTTTCATCATATTCTTAGTAATAATTCAGCATTATCTATAATTTTATTTGTCCATAAGGAATTTTTCTGAAGAATCATTCTTTTTTTAACAAATGAATATGAATATATAGTAGTAAAATCAATTAGTATTTCTTTTGTTTTATTATCGAGAACATGAAAATATGTATTGTAGAATTGTTTTGCCTGAATAATTAATTCATTCATATTTTTACGAAATAAATCAGGATCAAAAGATCCTTTAAATATTTTATTTATGAAAGTATAAAAACTTTTATTCTTAATTCCCACACTATTATTCTGGTGCACTCTGTATTTTAATAATGGTACTTCAACAAATGCCATTTCTCCAAATACAGAGGCAACTAACGCCAGCCACCAATCAAACATTTTTATTCCAAGTGGAAAAGGCGTTGCAAGCTCTAATAATTCACGGTTTATTGCCATAGTGCAGCCAGTAACAACATTGGAAAGCAATAAATTATTTATTTTATTCCTGCGAGGATTTATTTTTGCACTATGCCAAAAGGAATCATTAACTATACAATCATTTTCATCGATAATAATTGCATCTGAATACACAAGTAACGGTGTGCCTGCCTAAACGGATTTTTCCAGCTCTAATAATTTATTTACTGACTTTGAAATTTTATCAGGAAACCAAATATCATCCTGATCGCAAAACATTATATATTTTGAACGAGTTTTCTTTAAAAGAATTTCAAAATTCTTAATAACTCCAATATTATTATTATTGAATGAAGCATTAATATTTCCCGACTTCTTTTTATATTCATGCAATATTTCACATGTTGTATCTGTTGAACGATCATCAGAAATAAATAAGTTCCATTTTTTATAATCCTGAATAATTATGGATTCTAGTAATTGCCGCAAAAAGTCTTCACCATTGTATGTTGCCAACACTATATCAATTGTTTTACTTTTCAATTATGTAACTCTAATAATTAATATATTTATATCTTACTCGTAACATTTTTTAATATTAAAACCACCATTCTTTAAATGAAGATCCATCTTTGCAGTCTCAATATCAGCAGAAACCATCATCTTTACAAGTTCATTCAATGAAACCATCGGCTCCCACCCTAATTCCCTTTTTGCTTTTGTAGGATCTCCAACAAGAATATCAACTTCAGATGGGCGAAAATATCTTGGATCAATTTCAACAACTATTTTCCCTTTTTCAGAATCAATACCTTTCTCGTTTACACCCTTTCCATCCCATTCCAGTCTAATACCTGCATTGAGAAAAGCCATTGATACAAAATCTTTTACTGTTGTTGTAATACCGGTTGCAAGAATATAATCATCAGGCCTTTCTTGCTGCAGCATTCTCCACATACCCTCTACATAATCACCCGCAAAACCCCAGTCTCTTTTGGCATTGAGGTTACCCAAATAAAGCTTATCTTGAAGTCCAAGTGATATCCTGGCCGCTGCACGTGAAATTTTCCTTGTAACGAAAGTTTCACCACGCCTGGGACTCTCATGATTGAACAGAATTCCATTACATGCATACATTCCGTATGACTCGCGGTAGTTTTTAACAATCCAAAACCCATAAAGCTTTGCAACACCATAAGAGCTCCTTGGGTAGAAGGGAGTTGATTCCTTTTGAGGTATTTCCTGAACCTTTCCAAACAATTCAGATGTAGATGCCTGATAAAACCTTGTTTTTTTTTCCAAACCGAGCAGTCTAATTGATTCAAGAAGTCTTAATGTACCAACGGCATCAGAATTTGCTGTATACTCCGGAATTTCAAACGAGACCTGGACATGAGATTGAGCACCGAGATTATAAATTTCATCTGGTTTCACCTGCTGTATAATACGAGTCAAGTTGCTTGAGTCTGTAAGATCACCATAATGTAGAATAAATCTAAGATTTGTTACATGTGGGTCCTGGTATATATGATNNCTGATAAATATGATCCATCCTGTCCTGTTACACCAGTAATTAATGCTTTTTTCATTAAACACCTTCAGTCAATAATAATTGAACGAAATTTATAATCTTTGTTCCCAATCTAATAAAATATCCTTTAAGCTCTTATCCAAGTCATATTCTTGTTGCCATCCAATTTCTTTTTTCAGTTTTTCATTTGACCCTATTATAATTTTATTATCAACCGGTCGTAATATATTTTCATCTTTTTCCACTTTAACAACTATATTAACTATTTTTGCTAATTTATTAATTATTTCTAATAATGATAACCCAACTCCACCGCAAACATTATAAACTTCACCTGTTTTTCCTTTTTCTATAATCTTGTGATATGCACAAACAACATCACGCACATCTATAATATCTCTAATTATTGAAATATCGCCTGCATATATTGTTCCTTTTTTTATATTATTCATTTTCATCTCAACAATTTGCCGTGCAAAAGATGAGATTGCGAATATATCTCTTTGACCTGGTCCAATATGATTGAATGAACGTGTCATTACAATATCAAGTCCATAACCATCAATATAAATTTTCGATAGTTGTTCCTGTGATACGCGTGCTGCTGCATATGGACTGCATGGATTTAGAATACTTTTTTCAGTTAAAGGAATATCATCAGCTTTTACATTTCCATATTCCTCTGAAGATCCAACAGACAAAATACGGCAATTCAGTTCAAGTTGACGAACTTGTTCTAATAGGTTTAAAAATATATTTGTATTATTATTATAACTTGTCACAGGATCTTTCCAGCTGAATGCAACACTACTATACGATGCAAGATGTATTATATAGTGTGGTTGGAATTGATATATTAAATTATCAACCTGTGCTTTATCAAGCAGATTTACTTTTTCAAAAATACATTTAACATTTTTAAATTCATTAAGTTTAAATTTTGGGGAAAGTAAATCAACTCCTAAAACTTCTACTTTTATATTTTCATTCGCAAGATAATCAAGAAAATACTTACTAACAAATCCAGAAAATCCAGTTATTAAATATTTATTCATTTTACACTATTATTTTTGAAAATGAAAACAACAGTCTATGTTTTTCATACCAATATTTCCTATACTTCAATGATATTATAAATGCTTTATAATGAAAAAGGTTCTTATTTTGTATTGATTCAATACACAATTGATAATCATTTTCTATTATTGAAATTAATTCTAACTTATTATAATGACATTTCAATTCATCTATCATTTTAGTATTTTTAATAATTGAATCAATAATCTTTCTTTTCCTGTTTCTAAACTGTATGTTAATGATATTATTTTTCTTAGTGCTTTTACTATATTTTATGGCGCCTATTGTATTATTATCATGTTGTCTATACAATATCAATGGTTTTTTAATTATTTCAATTCTTCCATGAATTGACGCATTTAATGCAATCCACCAGTCATGTGGTATTTTTTCAGGGAAAGGAATTGCATTATTTAATAAATCCTTATGAAAAAGCATTGTACATCCGGTAGCAAAGTTCCTAAACAATAAATAAACAAATTGTTCTTTATATTTTGGAACATCTATATTTTGATATTTTAAAAATGAATCAGAAATTAATGACTTATTTTTATCAACAACGTAAGCATCTGACATTATTAGTGGAGAATCAAATATATTATTAATTAATAATTGTATTTTATTGCTAATCCATACATCATCCTGATCCGATAATGCAATATATTCTCCATTACACTTCGAAATTACTTTTTCATAGTTTTTTATATATCCAATGTTTTTATCATTTGTAAATATTTGTATTCCATATTTTGTTTCATACTCTTTTAATATTTTCAGTGTATCATCAGTTGAGCAATCATCACATACTATAATCTCAATGTTTTTATAAGTTTGATTTACAATTGAGTCAAGTTGTTCTCTTATATACCGTTCACCATTATAAGTTGTTACTGCTACTGAAACCAATTTATTCATTTTATCAAACCATAAATTATTTAAAAATATTAATCATATATTTTAAAATTGTTTTTAAAGATTTAATATTTTTAAGATAAATTATTGGGTGATTAAATATTATTTTTAATCGTAGATATACTTCTGTTGTATTTTTTATTTTATTATTCCTACTGAGAATATTATGTTGTCGATAATAAAATAATATTTCTGGAATTCTAAAGAAATTTACCTTTCTTTCAACTAAGGAAAGCCAGAAATCCCAATCCTCATAACCATTTTTCATATTACTATTGTATCCACCAACAATGCTCCATAAATATTTTCTATATAAAGCACAATTAAATACCATATTATTCCCTAATATTTTCCTTTCAGAAAAAGGTGGAAGTTCCCATTTTCCTTCAATTACTCCAATGTATGCAGCTTCACAATATACAACTCCAATATCATCATTATCATCCAGTANNGATTTTTTAATATATGTCGGATCTATAACATCATCAGCATCTAAAGGCAGAATATATTCACCATTCGCTTGACTTATAGCAATATTTCTCGCTTTTGACGGTCCACTGTTATGTATTGTAATTACTCGCGTTTTATCCTTGGTATAATTTGATAACAATTCATTTGTTAGTTGATCAGTAGATCCATCATTAACTATAATAATCTCAATATTATCATATGTTTGTTCTAAAACCGAATCAACAGCTTCATCAATATACTTCCCATGATTATAACAGGGAATAATAACACTTACTAGTGATGACATATTATATTCAATTACTTGCTTAAAATTACTTTTTTTATTCTTTTAAAAATTCTATTCGTTTTAGCTTTTCTTTTTATTGATTCAATATAATTTAACTTATTTATACGCTCATGTAATTCAGCCTTGATTGCTTTTTTTGAGCAAAATTCAACTTTCACACAATGCATCTCTAGCTTTGCTAACCATTTTGCATAATCTTTTCTTAGCCTATTATCAAGCGATCCTGTTGAAATCTGATTATGTAAATCAAGTTCATTTTTATCAGCATAGATTCCAATATTTCTTAAAATATTCTCTCGAACCATCCCGGCACTTACATTCTGCCGAATTTTATACTCAGTTCTGGGAGTATCAGGATGCGTTCTATATAATAGTAATATCTCAGGGATATTTGTAAACATTACATTTCTATGTAATGAGAGCTGAGCCCATAGATAGTAGTCTTCCGATGGTTCCATTTCACTTGAATATAATTGAGTATACTTTAATAATATCTCCTTTCTCATAATTATTGTCGGGTGTATAAACCTCGAATTAAATAATGTCCCTGCCTTAATTGATTCATTATCAGTTGGAGGTTTCCAAATATTTCCGCTTTCATATTCCTTTAACCATCCTCCTGAAACAGCAACATTAGGATTTTCATTCATAAACTCGTATTGCATTTGAAGCCTTTCTGGCAACGATACATCATCAGCATCCATCCGTGCTATAAGCTTTGAATTTGATTCAGTAATTGCCTTATTTAAACTCTTGGATATTTTAAGATTTTCCTTATTATTTATCACCTTAATTCGTGAGTCAATTGAGGAATAATATTTGATAATATCTCCGGACTTATCTTTTGATGCATCGTCAACAATAATAAATTCATAATCCCCAAAAGTCTGATTGAGAATACTTTCGATAGACTCGTTTAAATATTTTTCCCCATTAAAAACAGGCATTATAACAGATATTTTCGGATTCATCATAAAAGATTCTGATATCATTATTATAGTCTTATATTTTAATCCAACTATCAGGTATTAAATCTTTTGTGTTATAAGCTTTATCATTAAACCAATTTTTGGGAGCAAATACTATTTTTTCTGGATTTTCATTTAGCCAGGCTCCCCACCAGCTAAAAGTACTATTAGCGATTATATTATGATCGCATTTCGACATTAAATATAGATCAGCATAATTATTTCTTTCTGAATTGTGATCAACAAAAACCATCTCATATTTCAGTTTGAAATTTTTTCGACACCAATCATGATCATCCGTAAATACATAATATTTATTAACACCGGCATTAATTAACAACTCAATAGCATTTTGATAATAATCAAGGGAGCATGTCCCATGAACCTGGTTAGCGTATTTATTCGAGATGTAATCACCTCGTCTTATATGTATGGAAGCACATGTATCACCAAGTATTTCATTACATATCTCAATATCTTTCTCGCCTAGTAATACACTTATTTTAAATTCATTCAATATTATATCTCTGATGTGCTTGAAATATTTTTCAGACTGCCAGTACCCCTCTAAATATGTATTATCCGGCAGGAATTTGAAATTATTATCATACTCAAAACCAGCTTCTTTATATTTATTTAAATACTTCTTTCCATGTAACAAGCTTTTAATACGTTTAAAACAAATATTATTCATTTCGTCTTTACAAAATATTTTACCACTAATATTGAAATTTCCAATTGATAACATATGTACATTGTAATGTTCGTATAAACTCACATCAGCAATCAATCCTGTATTGTGACGCATTGCAAGTGATAAGCCTGCCGCATATTGAAACATCTGATTCCCCAGACCACCAATTAGTTGGGTAATAATCATTACTTTCTTAAACAGTTAATAATTTCATCAACTTCATCAAATGATAATTCCGGATAATTCCCACAATAAAAACCACATTCATTAATAAATTCAACGTTTTCCAGTGATTCAATATCCTTTACATATTTTCTATAAAATGGTTGAGTTTGAATATTCCCGGCAATAATTGGTCGTATTTCTATCCCCGCCTTTTCAAATTTATGGCAGTACTTTTCTCTTAATTCTGCATTCTTACATATAATTGGTATTGCAAAACTTGATATTTTTTTCATATGTGTCAGATCCAATCCGATTAAATCGTCAGTCTTTTTGATAATTTTTAAAATCCTGTTGAAATTCTCTTCTCGTTTTTGTATGCTTAACTCTAAAAATTTCATCTGATATAATCCCAAAAAGCCTGTTATTTCCGTCGGCCGTAAATTGAAACCAAGATCATAAAATGTATATTTTGCTTGAAATTCACTTTTAATGTTATATCTCTTTCTTAATAAAGTTTGTTTTTCGTAAGTTAAATTTCTATCCCATCCATTTGCTCGAACTATTCTCAACATCTCATCCAAATCAGAATCATCTGTACATACCATACCACCCTCAATTGTTGACATATGATGTGCAACAAAAAAAGAAAAAGTGGAAGCCCTGCTGAAGTTACCAGCTTTTCCGGAAAATAATTCACTTCCCAGTGATTCACAATTATCTTCAAGGAAAAGTATTTCATTTTCAGAACAATATTCTTTTATCTTATCTAGATCACCCAATAAACCCAGTACATTTGTGGCAAAAAAAGCTTTAATTGGTCTTTTTTCAAATATGCTTTTAAGATTTTCCAAATGAACATTCAATGTAAAAAGGTTACAATCAATTGCGACAGGGATGAAACCTAGTTGTATAATTGGCATAACATTTGTAGACCAAGTCAATGATGAAAATCCTATCCTATCCCCATCCTTCAATAAACCAAGGTTTTTATATGCTTGTAGCACTGCCAGGTTAGCACTTCCCCCGCTATTGAATAAAAGTGAAAATTTTCTTCCCTGCATTTCTGAAAATGCTTTTTCAAATTGAATACATGTATCACCCATACTCAATTTCTCAGCTTTATCAATAAACTCTATTAAAGCCTTTTTGGTATTATCTTCTTCGAGGAAAGTATTTTTCATTAATGGGATCATACTCGTGAACCATCGCTATTCATTTTGGTGAATAATTTAATCATTTGATCAATACCCTCCTCTAAAGTAATTTCAGGATTATAGTCATAATTCTTCATTTTTTCCACATTCATACATTTTCGCAACATACCATCGGGTTTAGTTGTATCCCATTTTATCTTTCCGCGATATCCAACTTTCTTTGCTATGAGATGAGCCAATTCAAATATCGAAATATCTTTCCCCCAGCCGACATTAATGAATGTCTCACTAGGTTGATGTTCCATGAAATAAACGCATGCACGTGCAAGATCATCTACATGCATAAACTCTCGCCTGGCTTTTCCAGTACCCCATAAATATAGTTCATCCAATGAGTTATCTCTTGCTTCTATAAATCTTCTAACGAGAGCACACAAAACATGTGAACGTTCCAGATCGAAACTGTCATTAGGACCATAAATATTTGGTGGCATAATTGATATTGAATTAAATCCATATTGTCTTTTGTAATACTCTCCTAATTTCAAAGCCATAATTTTTGACAATGCATATCCTTCATTTGTTGGCTCCAGAGGGCCTGTTAAGAGATATTCCTCTTTCATCGGTTGAGGGCAGTTTGTTGGGTAAATACATGAACTGCCAAGTATTAATATTCTTCTGACTCTATTATTATAACTTTCCTGGATAACATTTAACTGTATTTCAACATTATTTACTAAAAATTCAACAGGATCTTTTATATTAGCATTAATTCCACCGACTTTCGCAGCAGCAAGAAATACATATTGGGGAAAGTACTCTTTAAAAAAATTTTGCACTGCCTTTTTATCCTGCAAATCGAGCTCACTATGACTTTTTAATATTAAATTTTTATAACCCTTAGATACTAAATATCTAACAATAGCCGAGCCGACCATTCCATTATGTCCGGCAATATATATTGAGTCATTTATTTCCATATTAAATATTATCCACCACTATATTTGATTCTATTTATTTGCCAAGCAGTCTTTACAATAATAATAGTTATCAAACATATTAAGTATGCTATATGATATCTTTAAAGTATCTAATAGTTCTTGTTAGCCCTTCATCAATATGAATAACAGGCGACCAACCTAGATGTTTTTTTGCCAATGAAATATCTGGTTTACGTTGCTTTGGATCATCAGAAGGAAGAGGCATAAACTTAATTGTTGATCGCGAATCAGTAAGTTTGATTATCTTTTCGGCAAGATCAATCATCGAAAATTCAACTGGATTCCCAAGATTTATTGGTCCAGTGATTCCCTTGGGGCTATTCATCATTTTTATAATACCATCAATCAAATCATCAATATAACAAAATGAACGTGTTTGCAAACCATCTCCATATATTGTAATATCATAATTTTTCAATGCCTGAACAATAAAATTACTAACCACTCTTCCATCTTCAGGATGCATATTTGGACCATATGTATTAAAAATGCGAATTACTTTNNTGTAATTACTTTGACATCAACGTTATTTTGCCTGTAGTAATCAAAGAATAATGTTTCCGCACATCTTTTACCTTCATCATAACACGATCTAATTCCAACAGGGTTCACATTACCCCAATAGTCTTCATGTTGTGGATGTGTGGATGGATCTCCATAAACTTCTGATGTTGAGGCTTGAAGTATTTTTGCTTTAACTCTTTTTGCCAATCCTAACATATTAATTGAACCAAGAACATTGGTTTTAATTGTTTTCACTGGATTATATTGATAATGTATCGGACTTGCTGGACAAGCAAGGTTATAAATTTCATCAACCTCAATAAATATTGGAAAAGTCACATCATGCCTTATGAATTCAAAATAAGGATTATTAAGAAAATTAATTATGTTGTTCTTATTACTACTGAATAAATTATCAATGCATATTACTTCATTATTTTCATTCAATAGTTTTTTACATAAATGGCTTCCTATAAATCCAGCTCCACCAGTTACCAATATTCGTTTTTTCATTAAAACCTCAGTATTTACTATTTATACCATTTATTCAACCATAGTGCAAATACAATTATTGTCCATGGCTTGTATGTCCCATCATCAAGATATTTCAATGCCTTTTCACTATCAATAAGTCCATTATTAATCGTCTTTACACTATCATAATACAATGATCTCACTTGATTATCTTTCATCCAATCACCCACTGGCGCACCAAAACCTTGTTTGCCTCTATTAACAATGCATTCTGGCCATAAATTTGAAAATGCATCTCGCATTATATGTTTTCCATGACCATCAACAACTTTCCATTCTGGGGGAAGCATGCTAACAAATTCAGTTAAATCAACATCAAGAAACGGTGCTCTCAATTCTAATCCGAAAGCCATTGAAGAGCGATCAGTTTTAACTAAAATATCTCCAGGCATATAATGTGATAAATCATAATTCAGAATATCATTAATATCATTTGTAATATCCCAAGTGGGTATAAATTTATCTTTGCTAATAGAAATACCTGGAATGATTGATTGAATTTCGTCGTTAGAGAACAGTGGAGATCTTTCATAATTTGTTATTATTTTTTTATTATATGTACCAAATATTTTTGATAATAGATTTCCTTTTCTTCCTCGTTCAATTAATGACTGATACCACCAATCATATCCACCAAATAATTCATCCGCACCATCGCCCGTCAATATTACCTTCATGTATTGACTTGCTAATCTACATATTTCGATAGTTGGAATTGAAGACGAATCCGCAAATGGCTCATCAAAAATATTAATCATCTTTATCAGTTCATCAGCTATAACCAATTTTTCTGAATGTAGTTCATGATGATTCGTTTTATACAACAATGATGCAGCTTTTGCGTATTTTAGCTCATTATTCCCTCCTTCGAAGCCAAAAGAAAAAGTAGATAATTTATTAACCTTGTCACATGCCAGTGCTACAATTGTTGTTGAATCCAAACCTCCAGATAAAAATGCTCCAACAGGAACATCTGCAATAAGTTGTTTTTCAACTGACTTATTTAATAGGTATTTAATATATTCAACACCTTCATCATATGATATTTTAAGGCGTTTTGTGGGAATTTTCCAATATGGAAGCACATTTAAAACACCATCATTATATATTAGGTAATGCGCTGGAGGCAGTGGTGAAATATTTTTAAAAATACACCTTCCTGGTGGAATAAAAAGATAGTTCATATAATGAACTATCGAACATTCATCCAAGGTGAAAGAAATATTTGAATTGCATTTTATTGCTTTTACTTCTGATGAAAAAGTGAAACTACCATTATTGGAAATATTATAGAAAAATGGTTTTTCACCAAATCTATCCCTGGCTGCAAATAAAATTTTATTTTGTATGTCCCATATGGCAAATGAGAACATTCCATGGATGTATTGTAAACAGTTAACTCCATATTTTTCATAAGCTGCAATTATAACCTCTGTATCTGAATTTGTTCGAAAATTATAATCACAAAGCATCGCCTTCAATTCTCGATATCCATATATCTCGCCGTTGAAGACTATTACAAATCTACCATCGGTGGAAACCATCGGTTGTGACCCTGAATCAAGATCAACGATACTAAGGCGTGCATGTCCTAAAACACAATTTTCATCATGCCATATTCCATTTTCATCAGGTCCTCTATGCTTTACTGCATTAATCATACGACTAACTAAATCGTATTTTGCAATACCACTATTAGATATATGTCCTACAATACCGCACATTATTTTCTTATTATAATATTACTAATATAACTCATACATAATTTCAATTAATTATAGCTAATACAATATTCATTGCTTCTTTAATAATTAATTATATAATACTATCTAGTTACAACATATTGCTTTTTTTTATTACATACGATATAAATTACACGACCATCATATTCTTTTTGATATATATGAGTATTAATATTAAATCCATTATTATTTATTAATGATGTAAGCTTTTCTTTTGTTGGATGCCATGAGTGATGATCTTTGATTTTTTCAGAATTTTCAGGATTGATTAATATTTTATTAATAAATGAATTAATAAATCCAACATTTTTATTTTCATTTACTTCCTCAATTAAACTTGTACCTATGATAAGTCTCCCATTAGCTTTAAGTACTCGATATGCTTCAGTTAATGCCTGCTCTGGATTATAAAAATGGNNAATTATAAAAATGGTCAACACAACTTCTCATATGAACAATATCAAACGACATCGCTTTAATTGGCAAAAACTCAGCATCACCACAAATGAAATTAACTTTATTTATTAAAAAAGGATATGCTTCCAACATTTTCTGTGTAAATACATTACCTCTAAAAACATCTATATAAGGATCCACTATTAAATATTTACCTTTTGATTTAAACCATCGAAGCAATCCCACACCACCACCAACATCTAATACTGAACCATTTAAATCAATTTTACTATACACTTCATTAAGTGAATCTCGTTCTTGAACGAAGTTAGATATGTTATCATTTTTAAATACTGTCTCGTTCCATTTCTCATAATCCGTTTGATTATTAATCCACTCAACAGAATCTTTTGTACATTTATTGGGCAAGCAACGTAAATCACAAATTCCGTTTCTAATTATATATTCTCTTCCATATTTTGAAATTATTTTCTCATTTAGAAATAATAATTTTGATTTATCTAAAGGATCACATAATATTTCTTTTACCCATTTGTCTATTTTTACAAAATTATTTATATTTTTCATTTCTATAATATCTCTCTATTTAATAATTATAATACTCATTACATAACATCAATATTATCAATTATTGTTTTAATAAAGTATTCAACCGTGAAAACATCTTTTTTCGACGATAAAAAGAATTTATTTACTGATATTTTAAAATTATGATAATCGTCTTCAGAAAAGTTATTCATATGATAGTAAAGTTTTGAAATATTATTAAATTTTCTATAATCAATAAAACAATTATCGGGAATTATTTCAGAAATCTCATCCGGACCACGATATATTGGAACACATCGNNCTACATCCGGCAAATAGTGAATCAAATATTTTTTCCGTTACCCAACCTGATTCAGACGATGCATTTTCAAGACAGATGGAAAATTTGTATTTTGATAGAATATCCCTTTTTCTTTCTATTACTCCGCCATAAGAATGCATTTTAATTTTAAATAATCGACCTAGAAAATCCGGGCGATACTCCCATCCACTACCATAACAACAATATTTTTCAGGATAATGTTTTTCAAACCAGGAAATTATTCTTCTTCTTTCAGAATACAATTCATTGGGATTATCAAGATATTTATTATTTGCTATTATTGTGCAGAATTTTCGAGAATTGAAATCATTATTGACAATACCATCAAAAATAAATGAATATTGAAGTCTGAAGTATTTTTTATTATCCACAATTGGGATCTGGTATGTAAATATTTTATTGAAATCACCATGTAAAGCTAAATTATTGTTATTTAAATGAATAAGCGACAATTCATTTATTATCGCATATAGCGGTATTTTATTGGCTATAGCATATTTTTTTATTTGATCATTATAATCTGGGATATTAATAAACAGAAATGCGACAACAGAATCTTTATCAGCCAGGTCATATGTCAGCAGTTCTACTCCTATTTTCTCCCATTCGCGTTTTAATTCTATAAATGGTCGCTGGCAATCATCACGGTTTACAATGACATCATTCTCATTAAAAATATTATTTTTTTGAAAAAACGGTTCAACGACTAGAGCCACCTGTTTCTTCATACCCATTTTTTTAACTCTCTGACCAATCCATCATACATGCTTAAATCAACACCAAGGTCTTCATTATAAATAACTTTACAATACAATGCATATCTATCTATTGCATATTTCACATATGAGTTAGCAACATTAATATTATTTACATTATTATAATAATACATACCTGATCCAGCTGATGAAAAATGAATGAGTTTATTCCCAAAATCAAGCTTGTTATTTGTATGATAATTATTTATTTCTGCATGACAATTGTTTCGATCACCGTAAATTGACGTACCTCCTACATCATCACATGAAAGAAATTTTACTCTGGCACCGTTTTTAATCATATTAAATGAAACCGGATCAAAAAAGTCAATAACAGGGTGGTTTAATGGGTTCCATGTCCCTCTAACCATATTCATAAGTTTCTTAAATGGGAATTTACTTATTAATTTTGGCTTAAACCCAAATAAAACAGTTTGAACAACATCATTATATGCTCGAACATCATCGCGTTTATTAGGATTATTTTTATAGTTCCTAATTGGCCCCACAATGTCAGCATCGTTCATAGCATTAATAATTTCTGAAATTATTTCTCCAAGAAATAATACATCACTATCAAAATGAATTAATACTTCTGATGATGAAGTCATTATTATATGTGTCCATAAAAGCGATGTACCCCTGTGTCCTTCCTTATATGCATCCCGTAATTCATTTTCTGATATTATAGACTTCATTTGAATTGGGTAATATTTTAATTTTGTGAAAATACTTCTTTGGGGTATCTTTATTTTTATAATATTGGGGTGATCAATTATTTCCTCTAAATCATCTTCATATCCATAAACATTTACTGGGTAATTGTGATATTTTAAATAACTTCTCAATGCCGGATTTCCAATTTTCGCACAATTAAATACTTCTGTCCAAATATAAATACTTCGCATACATACTATCCCATTATAATGTATTAATAATTTTATTACCTATCTTTTGACAAGGTATTTCAATAATAATATATAATATTGTTGATACGATCATTCCAATAAATATTACAACAACAAACTTATAAAATAAATTCATTGTGCTTAATAAATTGATGTTATTTATTATATTAATTATTGGTAAGTGAGATAAATATAATCCATAACTAATAACTCCTATAAAGACTGTTATTCTATTTGAAAAAAATAACTTTGTTAATTTACTATCATTATTTAATCCAATTATTAAAATAAAAGTTAATATTGAAAATAATAAATATTCATTAATAAAGTATCTTGTAAATAATTCTGGTTTTATACTGAATAATAAAATTATTACCAATACTAGTAAAAATGATATGTCATTGTTATGCTTGAAACGATTGATAGTCGGTTTAATTACATATGCAGCCACACCACAGCTATAACTAAAGAAATACCCAATTGGATTAAAGTGAATTGCTAACGATAAATCTGTATTATTTAAAGGAATAATATAAGCAAACTTTACTATTATCAAATAAAAAAGATAAGATATTATTAAAACACATATTGCTTTAGTTTTATTTGAGATAATTTTAATTAACATAGGCAACAGCAAATACCAAAATATTTCAATCGATAATGACCATTCAACACCAATAATTGAGTGTTTTCCAAGATAATCAATCCAATTAAACAATGAAAAATATAATACATAATGCCACCAGTTTCTTTGTGTTTGACTAAAAAATACTAAACAGAAAACTAAATAAAAGTAATACAGAGGGGCAATTCTCCATATTCTTTTTTTAAATATTGCATGAAGTTTCCATTTTTATAAGATGCCGTTACACTAAACCCAGATATTACGAAAAACACATAAACACCCAATTTCCCCATATCAGCAATATTATTACCAATATACCCCCAACTCCTCAACCCAGCTCCTCCACAATGAATTAATACGACACCAATTGCTGCCCATGCTCTCATGCCTGTAATAAAATTTGTCCCTGGATACTCCTTTAATAATATTGCACTTAACACTAATTTTCTCCCCAGCCATTCATGCTGGTATTAGCGATTATCTTATCATAATCATCACATGCTAAACCCCATAATCTTACTTTTGAAGACAACCAGTATTCCATATTTTTATTATATTGTATATTATCATATGAATTCATTTCATGCCATAAATGATAAGTTGTTAATTCATCATCAGGTATAAATAATAATTTATTTATTTTCCCAATACGACAGTTAAATAAATCATCCTCGGGCCCATATCCGATCAATTCTTCATCATATCCCTGAATTTTTATAAAACTCTTCAAATGAATAATTCCATTACCATGAGCATAACCTCCACTAGAATATTTTTTTAGCCTTTTTAATATACAAATACAAGAAGTATATGGTATTAATAATTGTGGCTTAATATTATAATTATAATTAACCAATCTTACATATTTATCTCTTCCATATGAATTAAGTATTAAATATATTTTTTTGAAATGATTAGAATGATATACTAAGTCAATATCACTTATTGCAAAATATTCACTTTTAATATATTTTTTTACTGCATAATTGATACTTTTTGCACGACTAAAATACTGATTGCTAGGGTGATGATAATATTGAATTCCAGGAATTGAAATTATTCTATTATCAATGTGTGTTCTAGAATAATTAACAATAATAATATTGACTGGTTGCTTATATATTGATTTTATTGAGCATAGTAATCTTGAACATGCTTTCTTAATTTTATTTTCATCATACTTCAAAATATATAAAACATCTATCTTGCTATTCATATAGAACATTACCGCAAAATTCTTCAACAGTATCATTCCAAATCTTAATATCACAGAAACCTATTGTTTTATTTTCCACAATTAAAAAATCTCTTAGTTGAATTACTTCTCTTCGTTCAACTTTTTTCAGAATTCCTTTATAAGCAGATACTTTTTCTAACAACTGCAAAAATCTTTCATTTAATCGGAAACCTGCCAAAAGAAATGCTCTTTTTCTAGCTTTTTGTGCATATTGTGTTTGTATAATGATTTTATCTTTTGATGTTTGCCCTTGATGTTCACGATATTGAACCAACACATTACTAATTGAGGCAATACCAGTTACCAATGATGCCCTCAACCAAAGGTCATAATCTTGAGAATATAAAAATACAGGATCATAATTCAATTGATAATGCTCTAATACATTTTTACGCATTATTACTGTGGGATGTGCTATAAAATTTTCAAAAAATATTCTGGCCTTCCCTACCTTCTCACTAACCGGGCTATTATAAACCTTATCCGTTCCAATTATTCTACGTGCTGTGCCAAGTATTCCTACATTTTGATTATCAGTTAAGTAATCAATTTGAATTTTCAACCTATCTGGCTCAGCAATATCATCACTATCAAGCCGGGCGATATATTCACCCTTACAAATATTTAATCCAATATTCAATATATTTGGCAACCCAACATGTATGTCTCTCTGCACCAATTTTATTCTTTCATCTTTATATTCCTTAATAATATTAACAGAATTATCTAACGAACTATCATCAATTACTAATGCTTCCCAATTTGTATATGTTTGCTGTAATATACTATTTAAACAATCTCTAATAAATAATTCACCATTATAATTTGGGATAAGAAACGATATCATCTTTTTTCTCCCAATTTTCCCATATATATTCATAACAATATGTTAAAACATGTGTACGTGACAAAAATTGACGGAGTTTATACAATCTTGTTTCATGATTTTCAACAAAATCATGAAACTGAACCTGAATATTCTTTATTTTGTTTATAATTCCTGAGCATATTATATGTTCTAATAAATCATATTCACCACCTTCTATATTAATTTTTATTAAATCAATTGATGTAATTTTATTTTGATCAATAAAATCTTTTGCAGAAATCATTGTTACTATGCTTTTTCTTATATTGTTTACATCATTTCTTAATATGAATGAAGAACCATCTATATTCGAATTAATAAAGAATTCAGCTTCACCTGTAGTTGATGATAAACCTTTATTAACAACAGTAACTTTATCATTTTTTATAAACCTTCTTTGTATATTCTCATAATATAAAATAACAGGCTCAAATACATAGATATTGCAATCATACATACAAAATATTTTACTGGACCAATCACCATTAAACCCCCCTACATCAAATACGATTGAATTTGATGTTAGAGGATAATTTAATCTTAAAGTATCATCACCCTGATCTTTTATCCATTTCTGCGCCTCAGTTTGTAATAATTTATTATCCTCAACATTAAATATTTGCTTTCTTTTAAAAAATGAATTAACCTTATTCTTTAATAATCCATATGGAGTTAATAATCTTTTTCCCATTTATACCACTTCCCAATCAGGTGTAAAAAAAATCAAACCAGTATCTTGTGGAAGATTTCTTTGTGTCAGCTTTCCACCATTTATTATTGAAAATTTCAATAAATTCGTTACATGCTGTATGGGATAACTAGCCCTGTCACCAATCCAGAAGGACAAATAATAAGTGTCAGGATATAATCTAACATCATGAACACTAATTCTAATTTTATTAATCCCTCTCTGATAACCTTGTATAAATAATGAATCTTTATCAATAACATTTGCTATATGATATCCATTGCTTGTCTCAATTTGCATGGCAAGCATTACTTGATCATCTTCGGTCTCTGGTATATCAAACTCGATTATTACTGTTATATTATCGCCCAATGAGAATTCATTTATCCAATCACCATAGTCATTCTGAAGACCAATACGTGTAAAATGTGCTCTTTCATTATTAACGATTGGTAATTCAACTACTGCTTTTTCTCTAACATCTGTTTGCAGGTAAATTCTAATAAGATCATTCATGTCGCCAATGCTTACAAGGTTACCTTTCGACAATAATAATCCACTTGTACACAACCTGCTTACCAATCCCATATTGTGGCTAACAAATAATATTGTCTTTCCATCATTTTTACTGACCTCGGACATTTTGCTCACAGCCTTCTTCTGAAACTCGGCATCCCCCACAGNNCCACAAGAATCTCCGGCTCAAGGTGAGCCGCCACCGCAAAAGCCAGTCGTACATACATCCCGCTGGAATACCTCTTAACAGGTGTATCAATAAATTTTTCAATCCCGGCAAAGTCAACAATCTCGTCGAACTTTCGTGATATCTCGGCTTTAGTCATACCGAGAATCGCGCCGTTGAGGTATATATTCTCCCTCCCCGTTAATTCCGGATGAAACCCCGTACCTACTTCGAGGAGACTCGCTATTCGTCCTTTTACCTTAACACTGCCCGTAGTTGGCGCCGTAACGCGGGAAAGAACTTTAAGTAGGGTCGACTTCCCCGCCCCGTTTTTACCGATTATACCAACCCTGTCCCCCTGCCTTACCTCAAGATTGATGTCCTTGAGCGCCCAGAACCGGTCCTCCCTGTCGAGCTGTTCCCTGTTATACATGTCCAGCTTCGAATGTGGATCTTCCTTT
>MTKZ01005514.1_pt1 | contig 24644 bp, 28 predicted proteins | sample 1042781 | NCBI WGS metagenome assembly MTKZ01 (sample SAMN06212207, study PRJNA360539) | anaerobic digester metagenome | biome: Wastewater treatment plant; material: sludge; isolation source: anaerobic digester fed with sludge from wastewater treatment plant | place: Denmark: WWTP Viborg ... | reverse complement strand
TTGCTTTCCTGGGTACTATTTGAATAATTGAGAAGAATATTGGAACCAATTCTGGCCAGATTTTGACCTTGAAGTAAATCTGGATTAAGAGGTTTTTGGGAAATAAAAAAAGTGAAATATGAATCATTGTCTTGGGGTTGAGAGTAATTTATTTTTAATACTAATTGACGAGTTTGGTGAGGTTGAAGAATAAATTCTTCTCCCAACCGTAAATCACTATTTCCTAGTGAAAAATTTACAGGAAGTGTTTTTTGTTCATAGTGTTGTACATGCCCGAGATTATCGATAGGTTTCCAAGGAAGGATGGAAGTGGTGAGCAATACCGTTTGGTCAGAGTTGTTTGTTATCTCATAAGCTTGGGTGTAGCTTTGATTAGGTTGCAAACTTATTTCTATTTGGGGGGGTTTTAAACCGAGATTAAATTGGGGCATATTAGTAATTTGGAGTTAGGGTGTAAGTAATAAAAGTTTGATAATCACCAGCACTTTGGTTTGGAGAAGTAAGGACTTTATAAGTGATGAGAGTTTGATGGTTTTTTACAGGATTGGATTCAGAGGCAATAACGGCGGGGACCTGATTTTGAAAAAGGTTAGCAAAGGGGCGATAATAATTTTGAGAAGGAAAATATTGGCTTGCCGCCGGACCTTGGGCGTTAAATCCGAAGCCGTAACGATTATTTTGGGTCCAAGGGGTTGAAAGTAGTAGGGTGCAATCACCTTGGTCACAACTGGTGTCAGGAATAAATAATTGAGAGTTTATCCAAAGAGGGTGGTCTTCGTGAGCAGTGATTTGATAACCCCGTCCAGAAGGGGTAGTAACGGTAAGAATATTACTGTCAGTTACCCCGATTCCGGGAGTGATAGTGCCAAAGTCGATGAATAGTTTATCGATAGTGAAAGTTAGATATTCGAAAGTATCATAAATATATTGGAAACCGGATTTAACTGCCAATCCACCTCCTGTCGAATAACCGGGGGCATTTTGACCGACTGTATCAGTAAGATTAAAACTGGCAGAGTTTTTGCTACCTGAGGTAAGGTTAAAATTACCCCAGTTAATCAAATAAGAAGGAGAGGAAAATTTTTGAGCTTGAACTGAAGGAACAAGAGACAAAAAGCAAAAAACAAAAAACAAGAAGTTAATTTTCATCTGAATCGTCACTAATTGTTTTTTCTAAATATTGAGAGTCTTTGAGAAGATTTTTGGCAATGGTACGGATTTCACTTTGATTGGAAATATTAATNNCTTAAGGAAACTTCGGCTTGTTTTTTTTCCTGTTGAGAAAGAGAAATAAGGTAACTGATAGGAGTGATTAAAACCAAGGAAAGGAGCTGGATTAGCGACTGATATGAATCAAGGCTAGTACTATAAAAAAGAATGGTAATTAAGGAATAAAGTAAATTAGTGGTGCTAGAGTTGGTGAAGGAGACAGAGAAAAGTAAAAAATAAATCAAGAAAAAAAGAAAGGAATTAATAGCTCCAGTGGAAAAGACGATTAAATTTACAATAAATACCAATAGAGGCAGGTTTAATTTTTTGGTAAAGAAGAGGGTTAATATCAAGATAATTGTGGCAAAAGCGATGATTTGAGGAATAAAGGGATTAAAAATAGGAAAAAGGTGAAGTAAAAAGGCAGCTAAGAGAGGAAGAAAAAAGGCAGAAAATCTAATAATGGTGGACATTAATTACATTATACATGGTATATTTTTTATATTGATTAAATGGGTTAAAAAAATTACAATTAGCGATGTGGTAATGGTAATTGCCTTGGTAATGATGAGTATTGGGTTAGGGGTAAAAATGAAAGAAGTAGACAAAAATAAAGAAATTACTATAGAAAAAAGACAGGAATCGATTCCGTTGATAATTAACATTAATACCGCAAGCATGACGGAATTGGAAACTTTGCCAAGAATTGGTCCAGTTACAGCTAAAAAAATTATTGATTTTCGACAAACTTACGGAACCTTTAAGAAACCTGAAGATATTATAAAAGTATCGGGGATTGGAGAAAAAACTTATGAAAAGATTAAGGGGCAAATTGGAATATAAATATTTGGGGATATCAGTAGTATTTTGTTTATTTTTTTGTTTTTTTTTAAAAAGGGAAATACTTGTAAAAGTAGTGTACCAATCTTTGGTGCCGTCAGAGGCAGCGTTGTTGGCGGGGATGTTGTGGGGTGGTAAAGAAAACTTGGGTAAGGAACTGTATCGAAATTTAACTGATAGCGGCTTGCTACATTTAGTGGTGGTCAGTGGAACCAATCTAACAATAATCAGTAGGAGTTTGGTTGAATTTTTGGCTAAAATTATTGGTAGATACACAGCCATAGTAGTGGGTATGATGATAGCGTTGACATATATAAATATTGTCGGTTGGCAGATACCGGTAATAAGGGCTGAATTATTTATGGGATTTTATTTTGGAGCTCAATTTTTGGGAAGACAATTTAAGCCTTTAAAAATTTGGTTAGTGGTAGGGGCATTAATGTTTTTTGCTAATTTTAAGATAGTAAACGAGGTTAGCTTTTGGTTGTCGATGATGGCATTTTTAGCGGTGTTGACTTCTTCTGGTAAAAATATAATAAAAACAAACTTGTGGGTAAATCTAGTGGTAACACCGATTATTGCTTTTAAATTTGGCAGTATTGGCCCTTGGTCAATTTTGGTAAATTTAGGAGTATTGTTCATGGTGGAAATATTAACGATTTTAGGTTTTGTTGGTAGTTTGTTGGGATTGATTATATTGCCGGTAGGAAAAATTGTTTTAAGCTTGTGCTATCCATTTTTGAGGTATTTGGTTGAAATAGTAAATTTTTTTGGTCAAGGTGGAGCAATAAAAATTAGTTTTAATGTGTGGATGCTTTTAGGTTGGTACCTATTATTAGGAGTATATTGGTATGAAAAAATACGTAAATAAGATAATTTTACTTGGAATTGGATTACTTATCTGGGGGATATATTTGGGCTATCCAGGTAATGAAATTAAACTGATTTTTTGTGATGTGGGTCAAGGAGATGGAGCGATGATAGTTAAAGGTAAAAATCAGGTCTTAATTGATGTAGGTGCCGACAATGGAAAAATGGTTAAATGCATGGATAGGTATTTACCATTTTGGGATAAAAAAATAGAAATGTTAATAATTAGTCATTGGGACGAAGATCATAGTGGGGCATTAAAAAGTCTAGTTAAAAGTTATCAATTTGAAAATTTAATAGAATCTACTGTTAGTACGCAAGGATACGAAAAAATGATCGATAGTAAAGTAGTGAAGGCTGGGGACAGGTTAGGTTTTAAAAATTGGTATATTGATATAATTTCCCCCCGGGAAAATACAAGAGAGGATAACGCTTGTTCAATAGTGATGGTGGCTAATTTTGCTGAGGGAAGTTTTTTATTTAGCGGAGATGCGGAATTTGGGGAGGAAGGAGAAATGTTAAGTTGGTGGAAAAGAGAGGTTGATGGAATCAAGATATCTCACCATGGTTCAGCCGGGGCAAGTAGTTGGGATTGGTTACTGAGATTACGGCCGTCAATAGCAGTTATTAGTGTTGGAGAAAATAATTTTGGACACCCAAGTAAGGACTTAATTGATAAATTAAATAAAATTGGGGCCAATATTTATAGAACGGATAAGAATGGAGACATTGTATTGAAGTGGAACTAATTCCCAGCAACTGATTGATAAACTATATTTGACAATTTGGCAATAGCCGAAGATAATTTGGAAAAATCTTGGCCTCTGGTCATAATACAAATTAAATAAGGTTTTTGAGGATAGTAGACGATACCACAGTCATGTAGTTGTTTTTCTCCCGTAAGTTCAAAGGTTCTTTCGCCAAACTTGTGAGCAATTGGGATTTTGGAATTATTAACTCCTTTAACAAGAGCGTTTTGGTATTCAACCTTAGAAAGAAGAGAGAGAATTTTTTCGGACATATCACGATTGAGATATGAAGCGTTGAATAAAATTCGGAAAAAAGCAGCGTATGATTTTACAGAAATAATATTACCTGAAGGGTTGGTATAGGCACCACTAATATCGATACCGAGATTAGTAAAATTCTTGACGAAAAGAGAATTGTCAATGTGGTCGAAAAGTGTATAATAGGCTTGATTATCGGAATAAATGAGCATGTGTTCAATCAGTTCCTCGACAGTGTAGTTTTTCTGGGGGATTAGAGTAACTGACGGCAAAATAGATTGTTTTTCAGTGGCAGAGGGTGTGGCTATAGTGATTAATTCTTGAAGTATGGCGGGGTTTTTTTCGGCTTCTTTGTAATAAGCTATAGCTAAAGGGAGTTTTATTAGAGAAGCAGGAGAAAAATTTTCATTTTCATTAATTCCCAGCCAAGGTCCATTATTAAGATCACGAAAATAAACACTAGCAAAGGATAGATACTGACTATTTTGAAGTTCGGAGATAGCGTTTTCCAGGTTTGGTTTGAGACGGGAAAGAGAGACATTTTGGGAAAACTTGGAAGACGAATCGCATTCTAATAGAGGGTTGATAAACTTATAAGAGCCTTGATTTCTTTGTTCAGAGAAGGTTGGAGAAGAAGATGAATATTTTCCGATAATATAGCCAATAATTATTAAAATAATGGCAATTACAATGAGTGGAAATAAAGAATATTTTTTCATTAAATTAAAGTAATAATATCATGGGTAAATCCTATTTTTAATTAATGGAAGGTTATAGAGTTGATATATAATAAGTAATGGATTTCAAGGAAGTAGAGACTAAATGGCTAAAAAAATGGGAAGAGCAAGGGGACTTGTATGTAGCAGATAGTGGTGATGGTGAAAAAAAATATATTTTAAATGAATTTCCTTATCCATCGGGTAGTGGTTTACATATTGGTCATGTTTTTTCTTTTACCGGTGGGGATATTTATGCCCGTTTTAAAAGAATGCAAGGATATAAAGTATTGTTTCCGATGGGCTGGGATGCGTTTGGATTACCAACAGAAAATTATGCAATTAAGACAGGTCGAAAACCACAGGAAATTAGTCAGGAGAATATAAATCATTTTCGGGAACAGATGAAAAGACTGGCTTTTTCTTTTGATTGGTCTCGTGAGGTGAACACAGCAGATCCAAATTATTATAAATGGACACAGTGGATATTTATACAATTGTTTAAAAGAGGTTTGGCTTACAAACAAGAAATGCCGATAAATTGGTGTCCTGGCTGTAAAATTGGTTTAGCCAACGAAGAGGTTGTAGATGGTAAGTGTGAACGCTGCGGACACATTACCGAAAGAAGAAACATTTCTCAATGGGTTATAAAAATTACTAAATATGCAGATAGATTGTTGAAAGGGTTAGAAAAAACTGATTTTATTAATAAGGTTAAGCAATCGCAGATAAATTGGATTGGAAAAAGTGAGGGGGCCAAAATTAGGTTTAAAATTATAACTCCCTCTATTGAAGAGGAGGTGGCAGAAGATTGGAGAGGTTTTAATCTAGAAGCATTTACGACCAGACCAGATACATTGCCTGGGGTGACTTTTATGGTAATTGCACCAGAACATGAATTAGTAGAAAAGCTAATTAAAGGGCAAGTGATTGATGAAATTAAAAAGCGAGAGATAAGAGATTATGTAAAAAATTCTAGAAAAAAATCAGATTTAGAAAGGACGGAGTTAAATAAAGAAAAAACCGGTGTGTTTACAGGTTTACATGCAATTAATCCTTGGAATAAAGAAAAAATCCCAGTTTGGATTTCTGATTTTGTATTGAGTAGTTATGGTAGTGGGGCGGTAATGTCGGTTCCAGCTCATGATGAACGAGATCACGAGTTTGCGGTGAAATTTGGTTTAAAGATAATTCCAGTAATTGAGAAAAAAGATTGGGATTTTAATAAAAAAGCATTAACAGAGATTGATAATAAAGAAGGAATAGAAGAAATGCTGTTATGGATAAAAAAGGAAGGTGTAGGTGAAAAATCGGTATCTTATCATTTACGGGATTGGATTTTTTCAAGACAACATTACTGGGGAGAGCCTATTCCTATGGTTTATTGTGAAAAAGATGGTTGGCAGCCTGTAGAGGAAAATGATTTACCAGTAATGTTGCCAGAAATTGAGAAATATGAACCAACAGATGATGGACAAAGTCCCTTGTCAAAAGTAAAAGAATTTGTAAATACTCGATGCCCTGTGTGTGGGGGTAAGGCAAAAAGAGAAAGTGACACCATGCCAAATTGGGCAGGTTCGGATTGGTATTTTTTGAGATATATTGATCCTAATAATGATATAGAAATATCTAGTAAAGAAAAATTGGAAAAATGGCTTCCGGTAGATTTCTACATAGGAGGAGACGAGCATAATACACTGCATTTACTTTATTCACGATTTATTTATCAATTTTTGTATGATTTGGGAGTAGTTCCGAGCGAGTATCCGGAACCATATGTGAAAAGGGTATCCCATGGAGTGATTTTGGGTATGGATGGTCAAAGGATGAGTAAATCAAGGGGAAATGTGGTGGTTCCAGAAAGTGTTGCAGAGAGGTATGGAGTTGACGTTTTGAGGCTGTATTTGATGTTTATGGGGCCTTTTGAAAGTACTATGGCATGGAATGAAAATACTTTGATTGGTGTTAAACGCTTTTTAGAAAGATTTGAGAAATACATCAAGAAGGAGGCTGAAAAAGGAGTAAAAAGAAGCAATGTGGAATCAATGTCAATACTTCACAAAAGTATTGCTGACATTAGTCGGGATTTAGAAGAACTAAGTTTCAATACGGCCATTGCAAAGTTAATGAAGGCTATAAACAATTTAGGTGATCTTGATAGAGATGGAATAAAAGATTTGATTAAACTTATTGCTCCTATGGCACCGTATACAGCAGAGGAGTTGTGGTTTGAACTGGGTGAAAAGCAATCCGTTCATAAAGAGTCTTGGCCTAAATATAACGAAAAATATTTAATAGAAGAAAAGATTAATGTTCCAATTGCAATAAACGGAAAAGTAAGAAAAGTCATTTCGATAAGTAAAAATAAGGTAGACAATAAGGATGAGATGCTTAATCAAGCAATGGAGGATAAAAAAATCAAAGCATTGATCGAGGGAAGGGAGATTGTAAAACAAGTTTATGTGTCTGGAAAAATGCTGAATTTGGTATTACGGTAATTTTAGCAGAAAATATTATGGTCTGCTAAGGGTATTATAATTGTATTTTTATCGGTACTTATTGTTTGATTTACTACTTAATTAATATTGATTATAGGGATAGGAAAGAAAAGAAAAAATACTTATATCCAATTTTTTAAAGCTAAATGTTGTTATATTTTGATTCATTATTTTTAATTATGTTTTTTATTAACCGTTAAGCATTTTTTTAATAGGTAATTTTTAAAAAGTGGGGTAGAAATATTTATAAGTGCGGTAATTATGATATATTTAATATTGATTAAGAATTAATTGATAGATTATTCTCGTATTTTTTTTAAGGAGATTGTATCAATGTTTTAGACGCGGTTAATTTTGCGGATAATTGTAAATTAATGCGGTAATATGATATATGTAAGAATAAAATCTGCGGATAAAATATTTTGATGTATTCCCAGACAGAATCGAACTGTCATTTCAGGTTTAGGAAACCCGCGTTCTATCCATTGAACTATGGGAACTTGGTTTTTTGTCGGGGATACAGGATTCGAACCTGCAACCTCACGCACCCGAAGCGTGTACGCTAGCCAATTGCGCCAATCCCCGTTGTTAAGAATTAGCGCTAGCCTCAGCCAAAGGCTGATCGTCCTGTGGACGAAATTGCGCCAATCCCCGATGTTAATATCTGGGGATTAGGTTAGTTAATCGTCTGCTTGTAATGCTTCGAATAGCAATGCAGACGGGCGCCAATCCCCGAGAATATAGAATTTTAGCACGAGTACATAAATGTTATTTTAATATATAGAAAAGATTATATGGTATTAGTGCATGGTATTTTTAAATTATCATTTTAGCAGTCATTGTTTTTGAGTGATGATAGTGAATTTTTTATAAAATAACGTATTCTTTTGATAATAATGTTTATATTTGACAAAAAGTATAAATATTTATAGACTGATATCATGATTAATGATGTTGACAGAAACAGTAGGACATTAATTGTTTGTTTTGTTGTTGCAGTAATGGTTTTGATTCCTCTAAGATTTATTGAATTAGGTCAGGAAAGGGAAATTATGAATTCGCAGGTATTAGGGGAGTCTGTAGAGTATGAAATGATTGAAGAAGAAAAAACGGCTGATAGTTTGTCGACAGCAAAACTAGAGGCACCTTACGATAGTATTGATATTATTCGCTAAAGGTTAGCGATCGCGAATTGTAAGAGTATAAAGCGCAGAACGGGTTGATTCCTGATCGGGTACTTGGCCGTGAACGATAACTTTCGTGCCGTCGGGGGTTAAAGATATTTGTTTTGGGATGTTTGGGAAAGTAAATAATAAATTGGTGTTGGTATTATCTGATTCAACTGAAAAAAGCTGATTATCTTTTAGATAGATAAGGTAGTCAGTACCCGGTATCCACTGAAGATGACTAAAATCAGAATTACCTAGGAGAAAGTTGGTGTCTTCTTTGAAGTCGTAGACATAATATTGTTTTATTTGTATTTGACGAGTTTCCGGTTGGGTACTGCGATTTGGAGGCGGATTGGAAAGTATTTTTTCTAAAGTTCCGCTTTGACTGGCCTCATAGAGAAGTTTGTGTTCATTACCGTTAAAAGAAAGGATTGCTGAATCGGTCGCGACGAATTTTTTTAAAGGTAGAGGTAAATTAATTAGTTTTTGAGAAAAATTATTGGATTTTAATTCAGCCCAGGAGAGACGAATTTGGGGAATTTGAGGAGTGATGTCGGTTAATTTTTGGGTTGAAAGATTTTGATCTAGGTTTAAAAGAAAACTGGGGAGGGACTTGGCAGTAGCTAAAACTTGTCGCGAATTAGGCGAAAATTCAAAGTTATATTTATTCCAATTGACGGTTGAAGTATTGCTTAATAAAAGTTTTTGAGAGCTTAGGCTGGGTAAGAGGGGGATATCGGTTAATTCTAAAAGGTAAAGACCATTATCTTTGCTGGTAGCTGATTCGGAAGCTTGAGAATAAATTATTTTTTGGTTATCTGGAGATAGTGAACTTTTGGGTGTGTCGAGAAGAGTTAATAATTTTGCTTCGGGTGAGGCAAGGAACAATTGGGCATCGCTTTGGTAAACTATTTCAGGAAGAATTTGAATGGTTTTAGACCAAGGGAAGTACCCAGCTTTACTAATACGGAGGTTATATTCACCCGGGGGGAGATTTAAAGTGTCGTCAGTAGCACTTTTAAGAACATTGTCGATATAAATACTGGCTGATTTGGGTCGAGAGGTAGCAGATAAAAGCCCGGTTGCTTTAAGTTGAAGTCCACTTTTTTTTATGTCAAGACGATAACCGCGAGCGAGGATTACTAAAATAAAGGTGAAAGCAAGGATGAGAGCACCTATACTAAGGATAAAAATTAGACTTTTACGGCTGGAATCGGAGACCATTAGTGTATTATATAGAATTATGAGCTGGATGCGAAAGTTAGCAATTGATTTAGGGACCTCAAATTGTATTATATGGATGGAAAATGAGGGAATAGTTTTAAATGAACCGTCAGTGGTGGCGATTGAATCTGAAAGTAGACAAGTTTTAGCGGCGGGGATTGAAGCTCGAAAAATGGAAGGAAAAAGTCCTGAGTACATTGAGATAGTCCGACCGATAGAATTTGGGGCGATTGTTGATTACGAAGCGGCAGTAGGGATGGTGAAGTGGTTTTTGCGTCAAATAATGGGAGCTACTTGGATTATAGGGCCAGAGGTAATGGTAACGGTGTCCTCAGGCCTAACTCAGGTAGAGCAAAGAGCGGTGATGGACGCCATTTTGGAGGCCGGAGGAAGGAAGGTGTACTTGATTGATACTCCACTGGCGGCTGCAATTGGGGCAAAGATATCCATAATTGAATCGTTCGGGAATATGGTCCTCAATATTGGCGGTGGAGTAATTGAAGCAGCAGTGGTAGCTTCAGGGGGGGTGGTGGCTAGTAGATCTATTCGAGGTGGTAGTAGTCGTTGGGATGAGGCAATTGGGGAATATTTGGAAAAGAAGTATTCTTTGGCAGTAGGAGAACAAAGCATTGAAATGGTAAAGATAAAATTAGGGACAGCAGTAAAGTTAAAGAAAAATGAAGTGATTACAATAGGAGGGAGAGATTTAGTATACGGTTTACCTAAAAATATAGAATTGTCTGCAGATGAAGTGTTTGAAGTGATCAGACCTATTTTAGACGAGGTAGTATTGGTGGTAAAAGAGACCTTAGAGATTACTCCTCCAGAATTGGTTGCAGATATTGCTGATAGAGGAATAGTCTTGATGGGTGCGGCAGCTAAATTGAGAAGTTTACCACTATTATTAACTAGAGAAATTGGAGTGTCTGTTCACCTTGCTATGGAGCCGGAAAACTGTGTTATCAAAGGGGCGGCGATGGCCTTGGAAAATTTAGATATATATCGTCGGGCTGTAAAATGATATATTCCATATTTTAAACTTATAATTATTGATTTTAATATTTTTTAACTACTAANNGAATAATTTTAGAGTAATAAAATTGTTCATGTTATAGAAAATGAGATAATTTTATATATTGAAAATATGTATATAATAATTGGAATTATTAGGGGATGATATACTTAAAAATAACCATAATAAATATTTTTATATAAGATATTTTTATAATGAAAAAATACGTTAAAATTTAAAAAATCGTTTTCTACAATAAATAACTGCTTTTGATTAAATACAAAAAAGAATAAAAACGATGAAAAAGAATCTAAAAAATATAAAAAAAAATACTAAAAATAGCCTAAAGATAGAGAAAATAATGGGTATAGGCTTTTTTGGCAGAAATAGTCGTCAACTGCTAGATTATTTAGAATCCAGAGAAAATAGAAATAATAATAAAATTTGGATAGTTACGGTAAATCCTGAATTTATGGTTAAAATGAAAAAGGATCCATATTTTAAGGAATTGATAAATAGGGCTGATTTAAGGGTAATGGATGGGATAGGTTTGGTGTGGTCAAGAAAAGTTTTGAGTGAAAAAGGATTCTTTAAAAAATTTTTTAAAGGAATTGAAGAGGGAGTTAAAATATTAAAAGGTAAGGGGAGGGATAGGGTAATAGCCGGTTCTGATTTGATGAACGAATTATCAAAAGTAGCAGCTGAAAAAAACAGAAAGGTTTTCTTTTTGGGGGGGTGGGGAGATAGGGCTAGGCTAAGCGGGGAAAACCTAAAAGTTAGGTATCACGGTTTAAAGTACGATTATTGTGAAGGTGAACCAAATGTGAATAATATTACAGTTTTGCGAAAAATTAATGAGTTTAAACCAGATTACTTATTTGTAGCTTATGGAATGAAAAAACAGGAGGAATGGATTGTGAATAACTTAAGTAAATTGAACTGCAAGGTAATTATAGGGGTAGGAAGAAGCTTTGATTATTACAGTGGAGCATTAAAAAGAGCTCCTAAATTGTGGCAAAATATGGGTTTGGAATGGCTTTATAGCTTAATACAAGAACCAAAAAGATGGCGTCGACAATTAGCTTTACCACAATTTATATGGATGGTATTGACAAATAAAAACAATTAGAATTCACCCCAAAAGATAATTTCCGGTTCGAGATTGAGGTTTAGTTTTTCTTTAGCGACCTTTTGGACGTGATCAATAACGGCTTTATAATCTTTCGCACTAGCTTGACCAAGATTGACAATAAAATTGGCGTGTTTGGGACTAATTTTGGCATCACCAATTTGAAAACCTTTTAGACCAAGTTCTTGGTCAATAATTCTACCTGCGGCATCGTTTGGAGGATTTTTAAAGGTGGAACCAAGGGAATTCATAGATTGAGTAGATGTTTTTTTTGCTAGTATTTCCTTTACAATTTTTTTGGAAATATTTTTTTCCCCTGGTGATAATTTAATGATGGCCGATACGATAACTAAATCTGGATTTGATTTGAATTCAGAATTGTCATAGTTCCATTTCATTAAACGTGGATCTAAATCAGTGATTTTTTTGGTTTTACGGTTAAAAATTGTAATTTTTTCTAAAAATCGATTAAAGTTGTTTTTGTTGATTCCATGAATATTTCCAAAAATAGCTCCACCAATGGTACTGGGAATGTAGGTAAATTCTTCAAGACCGCTAAGATTATGATTAATAGTGTCAGCGATAAGTTGGGGAAGTTGAACACCAGAATCGACTAAAACGGTATCATCCTTGAGATATTCTATAGTATTGGAGCTGTTTTTAATCACGACTCCATCAATACCACGATCAGATATTAAGGTATTAGATCCATTACCCAGAATAAAAGCTTGGGGGTATAGACAGAGGGCTCTGATAAATTCGGTCGATGATTTGGTGAATATTAAAGTTTTGGCAGGTCCACCAATTTTTACAGTGGTGAAAGGTGCGAGAGGGTGGTTTTTCTTAATTTCCATAAATGAATTATAAGCGATAGGAGGCCAAGTGTTAAATAGGTCTTATAAAAAAATAATATATTAAATTTATGTGGAAAAGTGAAAAAACGTAATATATCTTATAATAGTAAATTTGACTAATGGGGTAGAATAAAGAATGAAAAAATTTGGAGTTTTATTGGTGATTGCATCAACCGTGTTTGTTTGGTTTTGGTTTAATAGATTTAGAATCCAAGAACCGATCGCGATAGATGTGAAGGTATCACCTACCCAGGCACCAAAAAAGATAAAAATTGCTTTTATGTCCGATGTTCATACCGAAACTGAAAGTTTAAAAAAGGCATTAATGGTAGCTAAAGAAGAAATGGTAGATCAGGTAGTTTTGATAGGTGACTTGACAAATAAAGGTGATGAAAAATCACTCTATGAAATAAAAAAGGTTATGGATGATTCAGGTATAAGTTATGCGTCAGTGCCAGGGAATCATGAATATAGTTTGGATAACTATATAAAAATTTTTGGAAATAATTATGGAACAATAGAAGAAGATTTTTTGAAGTTAATTTTGATTGATAACAGTTATTGGGGAGGATTTAGCGAGGAACAAATTAAGTGGATGGAGATAGAGATGTCAGATTGTAAGAAAAAAATATGTCTAGCAGTGATGCACAAACCAATTAATAATTTATTTTCAAGTCATGTTATGGGTGAGGGTAGTCATAAAGTGGCGATGGAAGCAGAGTGGTTGAGACAGTTGATGATTAACTCGGGGATAAAAAGGGTGATGGCGGGTCATTTACATTACGCCAGTTCATATGAGCTTGAGGGAATAAGAACTGATTTGGTGGGAGCAATTTCAAAGGAAAGGAATACTCAAAGTGCTAGATTTACAATTTTAGAAATTTCTGTTGATGAAATAGAAAGAAAAGTGGTAGAAATAAATGATGATACTGGGAATTGATCCGGGATTAGAAAATACTGGTTGGGCAGTAATAAAAGATGGCCGATTGGTTGGTGTTGGAGTGATTCTGACTAGCAAAAAAGATAGCAGCCAAGCAAGATTGAAAAAAATTTATGAAGAAATACAAAAAATCATAAAAAAAGAAAAGGTGAATGTGGTGTCTATGGAAAGCCTATTTTTTGCTAAAAATGCTAAAAGTGCATTGGAGGTAGCAGAGGCAATTGGCGTGATTAAAATAGCAGCAGAAGACTTAAAAGTTGCGGTGTTTGAATATACTCCTCTACAGATTAAGATGGCTTTAGTGGGCTATGGCAGGGCAGAGAAGGAGCAGGTGGAAGTAATGGTGCGACAGAGCTTGGGAATTGAGGAAAATATAAAACCCAGCCATGCTTCAGATGCAGTAGCTGCGGCTTTGACCCATGAATACACTTCGTCTTTTGTTCGGGATAATAAGATGCTATCATGATTTTATGATTTCTAGTTTAAAAGGTAGGGTTTCCAGGCTTTGGGGTAATTTTGTCGAGATTGAAGTAGGAGGTGTGGGTTATGAAATTCAGTTGTCAGTAAGGAGTATCGAGTTTCAGGTTGGAGATGAAATTAAATTGTTTATTTATATGGCAGTGTCGGAGAACGAGATTCGATTGTTTGGTTTCAAAACAGTTGAGGATTTGGATTTGTTTAAGTTATTGGTTACGGTTTCTGGAGTTGGACCAAAAACAGCATCAATAATTTTGGGAGAAAAACAAAGTGTGGAAATTATAAAAGCGATTGGCGAGGCTGATGTTGATTTTTTCAAAAATATTAAGGGAATTGGATTGAAAACAGCCCAAAGAATTATTGTTGATTTAAAATCAAAAATTGGTGGTTTGGGAGAATTAAATTTAAAAGAAGAGTATCCTTTATTAGAAGATGATTTAGTGTTGAGCTTAAGACAATTGGGTTTTGAGAAAAGGGAAATTGAAACGGTAATTAGAAAAATGCCAAAAGAGGTCATTGTTTTAGAAGAGAGAATTGGTTGGTGTTTACAAAATTTGGGAAGATAAAATGGACAAAAATTTAGACCCAAAATTAAAATTAGAAGATAAAGAAACTGAATTATCGCTACGACCTAAAAAATTAACTGAATTTATAGGTCAAAAAAAACTTAAAGAACAATTGGCAGTATTTATTGAGGCGGCTAGAAAAAGAGGGGAGGCATTAGATCATATTTTATTTTATGGTCCACCGGGTCTGGGAAAAACAACTTTAGCTATGTTATTGGCAACTGAGATGGGTACCAATATCAAGATTACTTCTGGTCCGGCTTTGACCAGGGCGGGTGATTTAGCCTCAATACTAACTTCTTTGAAAAAGGGTGACTTATTGTTTATTGATGAAATACACCGATTAAATAAGACAGTAGAGGAAACTTTATATAGTGCTATGGAAGATTTTATGCTGGATATTGTTTTGGGAAAGGGGCCATCAGCTAGAAGTGTGCGTTTGAAGTTGCAGAAGTTTACGATTGTAGGGGCAACAACCAGGATAGGTTTAATTTCAGGTCCGATGAGAGATCGATTTGGAATAGTTCAACAGGTTGATTTTTATGAGAACGATAAATTAGCTCAAATTGTGGAGAGAACAGCTGAATTGTTGGGTGTAAAAATTGAGCCTGAAGCAGCAGTGGAAATTGCAAAAAGGTCGAGAGGGACGCCTCGGGTTGCAAATAGATTACTTAAGAGAGTGAGAGACTATGCTCAGGTAAACAATGATAAACAAATTAGTTTAGCAGAAGCAAAAAATGCTTTAGAAAAATTAGGAGTCGATGAATTAGGTTTGTCTGATGCAGATAGAAAGTATTTAGATATAGTCAAAAAACAATATAATGGTGGCCCGGTAGGGGTAGAAAATATTGCTGCGGCATTAACTGAAGATGTTGAAACAATTACTGATGTCTACGAACCCTTTTTAATGAAAAAGGGATTAATCAAGAGAACTTCTAGAGGGCGAGTGATAGTTTGATAAAACTTATTCTGATTGGATACCGAGTAGCCAGAGAACGGCTTCTTTCCGATAACGACGATCTCCACGTGCATTGATACGGATAGCCGGAAGCTTACCTCGTTTACCCCAACGTTTGATTGTTAGTTTAGAAACACGAAGTAAATCGGCTACTTCAGCGACAGTTAAGAGATCGGGGAGATTGTCGATGCTAATGCCATTAACTTTTTTGGTGGGGGATTTTTGAGGTACAAGGTTGTCTTGTGATAGGTTTTGGTCGTCCATATTGTGGTGTCTTTTATATCAAATGAATATTTAATTAAAATCATTAAAACATAAAGTATAAGAGTAGGTCAAGATATCAAAAGTGGGTCTTCGGAGAAAATGTAGTAAAATGGGTTATGAAAATAGCTTTTTTTGGAGTAAAGAATTGGGAAAAAAAGATAATCGAGGAACAAATTACTAATTTAGAAAATTTTGGAATAGGAATTTTTGAAAGTGAAGTTCAAGATGATTTGGAACTGGCGGCGCAGTATGAAATTCTATCAGTGTTTATTTATTCAAGAATTGATAAGAAAACGTTAGATAAGTTACCTAATTTGAGAATGATTGCAACCCGATCGACTGGTTTTGATCATATTGATATGGATGAATGCAAAAAAAGAAATATTATCGTTGAAACAGTGCCTGTTTATGGTTCAAGAACGGTAGCTGAATACACTATCGGTCTAATGCTTGCTGTAGCAAAAAATATTGTTGAGAGTGACGAAGCTCTTCAAGATGATGAGTTTTCTCCAGAAGGATTGACAGGAATTGATTTATATAAGAAAACTTTGGGGATTGTTGGTTTGGGTAAAATTGGATCCAATGTAGCGAAGGTCGCAAGGGCGATGGGAATGAAAATTGTGGCAATGGACAAAAATCCTAATTTAAAAATAGTGAAAAGATATAAAATTGAAATGGTAGGTTTAAAAGAATTATTACAGAGATCAGATGTGGTAAGTTTGCATGTGCCGGCGATTAAAGAGACCTATCATTTGATTAATCGAGATACGGTTAAATTAATGAAACCCGGTTCAATTCTGATAAATACCTCTAGAGGGGCAGTGGTTGAAAGTGCAGCAGTAGTATGGGCTCTTGACAAAGGAATATTGAGGGGGGCGGGTTTGGATGTAGTTGAAGAAGAAGATAAAGTGGAAAGTTTGGCAATGATTTTAAGCCAACAACCAAAAAAGGAAGATTTACAGGATTTGTTGAGCTACCATATGCTGCGAGATAGGAGTGATGTAGTGTTTACGCCGCACAATGCTTTTAATACAGAAGAGGCTATTGGCAGGATTATTAAAACGACAATTGATAATATTAAAAATTTTTTAAAAACTAACCAAAAATGAAAGCAGTCATAATGTGCGGCGGGGTTGGTTCTAAAATGTGGCCTGAAAGCCGAAGCAGTTCTCCAAAACATTTTTTGCCCTTAATAGGGGAAAAATCATTATTTCAGATGAACTGGGAAGCGTTGAGATTAAAATTTTCCCCAGAAGAAATATTTTTACAGACTAACGCAGAGCAGGCAGAGATGGCAAAAAAACAGGTAAGTGAAATTATTGCTGAAAATATTTTTGTAGAACCGGAAATGAGGAACCAAGGTCCGGCAACTGGTTTTGCAGCTAGTTCTCTGGTTAAAAAAGGTTTTGGCGATGAGCCTTTTATGCTAGTTCAGGCTGACGTGCTTCGTCAACCGGAAGAAAATTTTGTAAAAATGATAGAAACTGCAGGGACTTTAGCTCAAAGGGAAAATAAGTATATTACTGGAGGAATTAGACCAAAGAATATCGTTAGGGGAGTGGATTATTTGGTAAAAGGGGAATTAGTGAGTGAGGAATCGGGAATAAAAGTATATCGAGTAGCAGATTATATTGATAGGAAAGAGGAGGAAAAAATTCAGCAATATATGGGTGGTGATAAATTGTTAATCCACGCCAACCATACTTGTATAACACCTAATAATTTAATGGCAATGTATAAAAAATATAGAATGGATTGGTATGAACCATTACAAAATATAATTAATGATGGTGATATTGTGACGGAATATGCCAAGATGCCCAAAGGAGCAATTGAGGAGATTACAAAGGAACTTTATATAAATGGAGGGGCGATGGTAGTGGAATTACCATTTGAGTGGGTTGATTTTGGAACTTGGGAATCGCTTGCTAGGTACTTGGTAGAAAAGAAAATGATAGTGTCTGATAGTAAAACGATAGAGTTAGATAGTACCAATAATTTTGTACGAGCGAAAAAGACAGTTGCTCTGATTGGGGTTAATGATATGGTGGTGGTGGATAAGCCAGACGCGTTATTAATATGTAAAAAAGAAATGAGCGGTCGAGTGGGGGAGATAGTAGATAAACTTAAGGCCGAGAACAAAATGGAATTGGTGTAAAGAATCTGTAATAATAATTACAGATGGAGTTTAAGAGAAAATCAATTAGATTAGCTGGAATTGTTTTGGGGTGTGATTGGGGAAAATGATAATTTAAATGATAAGGGCGGATTTGATATGAATAATAGGGTAGGGGTCGACCGATGTGTCTATCCAAAATTGGGAGATATTATTCAATGGTTTAAAACAATAACGACAAACGAATATATTAAAAATGTAAATATAAATAATTGGCCAAGATTTTTCGGAAAATTGTGGCAGAGAAATTATTATGAAAGGATTATTCGAAACCAATATGAATATAAACGAGTATGTGATTATATAAAAAATAATCCTCAGAAGTTGATAAACCAAAATAAAAATGGTCATTGAAATATAACGACCATAGAATAAAATTAGAATGTGGGACAGGTTTTTGACAGTAAAAAGTATTTGAAGGTTCAGAGAGAAGCTATCGAGGAAAGATTGGCGAAATTTGAAGATAGGTTGTATTTGGAATTTGGAGGAAAATTTATTGATGATTTCCACGCGATGAGGACTTTACCTGGTTACGATGCCAACAACAAATTACAACTCTTATTATCTTTAAAAAAAGAAGTCGGTGTAATTTATTGTGTTTCCGCAAAACAATTAGCTCAAGGGAAAATAAGAGGCGATTTCGGAGTGGGGTATGATGTGGCAACTTTCAAAGCGATAGAGGATTTAAAATCTTTTGGTTTAACCCTTGAAGGAGTGGTAATAAACCGTTTTGAGGGTGAAAAAGAGGCGGAGTCTTTGATTCGTCAGTTGAAAAAGATGAAAATTAAAGTGGCTATAAGGAAAGAGATTAAAGGCTATCCACAGGATTTAGAATTGGTAGTCAGCAAAGGTGGTTTTGGTTTAGATGAATATTTACCTGTAAAAAAGAAACTGATTGTTGTTTGGGGGGCTGGTCCTGGTTCTGGTAAGTTGTCTACGTGTTTGGGTCAAATTTATAATGAAGAAAAAAGAGGTGAAAATTCTGGTTATGCTAAATTTGAGACTTTTCCGGTGTGGGATTTACCCTTGAAGCATCCAGTTAATTTAGCCTATGAGGCAGCTACAGCTGATTTAGGAGATTATGTTCTCATAGATCCCTGGCATATTAAAGCTTATGGTAAAAAGGCTGTAAATTATAATCGGGATGTAGACTCTTTTCCTGTATTAAAAAAAATATTTGCGCAAATACTAACGAGAGATAATTTTTCTAAAGGATATAAATCGCCAACTGACATGGGAGTGAACAGATTGTCGTCCGGAATGATAGATATGGAAAAAATTTCGGAAGCGTCTAAATATGAAATATGCTTTTACTGGTTTAGATATAGGGAAGAATTTAGACGAGGATTGACAAAAAAAATTACTTTAACAAAAATGAAAAAGATTATGGATGAATTAAAAATAAATGAATCTTTTTTAAGGACAGTAAAACCAGCAAGAATTAAAGAGGGGGCGGCTATTGAATTAAGTGATGGTAGAATTGTGACCGGGAAAAGTTCAAAATTGCTTAGACCTGAATCGGCAGCAATCTTAAATGCGGTTAAAATATTGTCGGGAATTGATGACCGATATAATTTAATTTCACCTTCAGTAATCGCTGAGATTTTGAAATTAAATCGGAAATTGGCGAGGAAAAATGAGGGATTATCGGTATCAGAAACGATGTTAGCTTGGGCAATTTCAGCCAGAGATAATCCACTGGCAAAAAAAGCTTTAGAGAATATCCTTCAATTAAAGAATTGTTTTATGCATACAGTATTGACGCCGGTTTGGGGAGATAAAGAATTATTTTTAAGATTGAACTTATGGGTATCGACTGATGGAAAATAAAATCCCCCCGCAGTGGCGGTGGGATTTTAGATTTAATTCAATCCCGATTGATCGGGATTTCGTTAAAGATTACTTTAACTCAACTTGAGCTCCAGCGGCTTCCAATTTGGTTTTTGCGTCTTCAGCTGCTTCTTTTTTCATAGTTCCAAGAGAAGCTGGAGGGGCATCGACCATATCTTTGGCTTCTTTCAAACCTAATTCAGGTTTGAATTCGCGGACAACTTTGATGACGGCGATTTTGTTGGCACCAGCATTGGTGATGGTGACATCAAATTCATTTTTTTCTTCGGCAGCAGGAGCAGCACCAGTAGCAGTGGGAGCGGCACTGGCAGAAGGAGCAGTCATAGCAACGGCTTTGACATCAAATTTTTCTTCAAGAGCTTTAACTAATTCGGAAAGCTCTAGAACTGAAAGTTCAGAAATTTGGGTTAGTATGGTTTCTAGTTTTTTATCCATTTTTTTATTTTTAATTAATAATGAACCAATTTACAACTGATATTTACTTATCGGCAATTGCTTTCAAAGTTAATACCAATTGCTGTTGATTGAAACGCATAGAGTAAACAAGTCGCTCTAAGGGGTTTTTAAGTCCACCAATAAATTGAGCGATAAGAGTGGATTTGGAAGGAAGAGAAAGGAATTTTGTCAGTTCGTCTACCGAAAGAAGTTTTTGATTATATAAACCGTATTTAAAAAAGGTTTTGTCTTTACTTTTATTTACGGCGTCGATTTCCTTTAAAGGAGCAATTTCGTCGGTTTCAGAATAAGCGATAGCAGTAGGGCCAGTTAATGTTTCTGGTAATTTTAGGCCTAATTTTTCAAGAGCACGTATGATGAGAGTGTTTTTAACAACTTCTATGGAACCACCAGCTTGTTTAACTTTGGTTCGAAGATTACTTATATCGGTGGCACTTAAACCCTGATATTGAAGTAGAGCGGCTGATTTAGAATCAGAAAGTTTTTTACTTACTGCTTCGATTTTATCGATTTTTTTTTGATTTGGCATATATTTTATATAAAAAAACCTCGACAGCATCGAGGTGTAAAAAGGTTATTTTTTACCTCGGCGGGACTTATGATTGCCTGCTGTCTGCGGATACAAGGGCTATTATACACTATTTTGGGTGGTTGGCAAAAGGAAGTTTAAGGGTTAGACTAAGGCCGTTGTAAATTGAAAGGAGGTTTCTATGAAAAAAGAAACGGTAGAGCGAGTTATAAATAGTATATCGGGGGGAAACGTACATTTAAGAATAATTTTACAGGAAAGTTATAAAGTTTGTCAGAAAGAAATAGAATTGTGGCCAGAATGGAGGGTTCCTCGCTTAATTTCTGGTTTACAGAAAACGGCAGATTATTTAATTAACAATCATTTTGGTACGGAAAATTTTAGAACAGATTTTGCAAAAATAATTAACAAAGGAAATAATTATTGGGATTTACCAGAAGGTAGAGGTGCTGATATGGTTTTTGTTAGGTATTTGCAGGATAAATTGATATATAAAAATAAATGTCAGAAAAAATAGATAAAATAATTTTTGATTTTGATGGGACGGTAGCAGATACATTTCAATTGAACGTAGGCTTAATTAAAGAGATGAGGCCAGATACCAGCAAGAAGGAAATCGAATTATTCAGGAATAATGGGGTAGCGGTACTTCAGAAAGAATTAAATTTATCTTTAAAAGAGGTTTTAAAACTATTGGGATTGTTGGCCAAAAAACAAATGCAGATAATAAATAAGGCAAAAATTTTTCCAGGGATAAAAAACATTTTTGATGAGTTAAGAAAAAGAGATATAAAGATTATTATATTAAGCTCTAATACTACAGAGAATATTGAAAAGTGGTTGGTGCACCAGAAAATTAAGGTAGATAAAATAATTACGAATAATAATATCTTTGGAAAAGATAAATTATTAAGAAAAATGGGTAGGCAATTCGTTTATGTCGGTGATGAAGTGAGGGACGTGGAGGCATGTAAAAAAGCGGGGGTAAAAATGATTAGTGTAACCTGGGGTTTTAATACGAAAGAGGCTTTGAAAAAGGCGGGGGCTGATTATTTGGTAGACAATAGAACGGAATTGCGGAAATTGCTTTTGACCTTGATCCAGTAGGGTGATTGTCGACAAATAAGATGATTGGATAGATAGTAATTTAAGTGAGTAGGGGGAATGAGTTCTTTTACTAATTCTTCTAAAAAGATACTATTTTGAGAACCCTTGATAAGTAGGGTACTATTTTCAGGAAGGCATTTTTTTAAATATTCAGATGCTTGCCACCAATAAAGAAATTTTTTAGCTTTTGGGCCAAAATAACGGCTAGTTTCTGGTCCAACACTAATGACTTGATCGGCATTTTTGAGTGCAGATTTATATAAATATTGGTGAGACTGTTTGGAGGCGACTCCTAACTCTCTCATGTCTCCCAAAACAGCGATTTTAGGAGAAGAGAAAATAGCAAGAAATTTGAGTAATTCTTCAACAGATAAAGGGGAAGAGTTGTATGAGGAGTCAATGATAGTAGAATTATTGATTCCTTTTAATAAACTAGAACGACTAGCTGGCAGTTGAAAATTTTTAGTAATATTTTCTAAAATCTGGATTTTTTTTAATCCAAAGTGTTTGGCTAGGGTGAAAGCAGCGCCAATGGAAATATCGTATATTTGGGGTAAAAAATAATTTTTGAGAGTAATTTTTTGTGGCTTAATAAAAATCTTGTTTTTATTGGTAGTAAATTTGACAACTAAGGGGTCTAAGGGATTGATAATGGCGGTTTTAGCTTGATTAATCAGTTTGGCTTTTTCCTGAGCAATTTCTTCCAGAGAAGAAAAATTCTCTAAATGTACCGGCGAAACATTGAGAAAAATAGCAATATCCGGGTGGACAATACTGAGTAGAAAAGACATATTTTTGGGAGTATTTTTGGAATCTATACCCATTTCCAAGAGATAAATATCAAATTTTGGCCAGTAAAAAATAATTTTAAAAGGAATTAGAAGAGCGATTTTTAGCCAAGAAAAAAAGGAATAATCAGGGTTTTGGAAACCTAAAATATTGAGAGGAATACCGGATTCAGAGTTGGCGCCATAGTTGGTTTTTACCTTAAATTGAGGAGTAAGAGCAGCCTGTGAGGCTAGAAGAGTGGAGCTTTTTCCTGCTGAACCGGTAATGCCAACTATTTTAAGTTGAGGATTAATGAGTTTGTCTTTCGCAATTTGGATTTTGGCGAAAAAGCGAAGGTAGTAGAGGAAAAGGAAAGCAATTTTTTGTTTCATATGGTGACCCTTCTAATCGATGAGTGTAGTCCTGTAAGTATAGTATAGAGGGGGGTATTTAACATATCGGCTATTTTATAGAGAGAGCAAGGTTCGTTAATGTTTGGGGAAATAATAGTAACTTTATCGCCTATTTTGGCATTTACTGTCCGAGGAATCTTAATGGTAGTCATATTCATAGCAATATTGCCTATTACTGGGGATTTTTTTTGATTAAGTAAAAAAGAAATGTTATTGCTCAATTTCCATGGAATACCTTCAAAATAGCCTGCTGTAAGAATGCCAATATTTTCATTTTGTTTGGCGGTATATGTACCATCATAGCCAACTTGATTGCCGCTTTTGATTTGTTTAATCAAGGCCAATCTGGAAGTGAAAGTTAAGGCAGGTTTTAAGATCTCCCTTTGTTTTCGACCTACGTTTGTATGAGGTCCAAAAGGGGAATAACCATATAGTCCAAGGCCAAGACGAATTAAATTAAAATATGGATCTTTGATTAATGAGCCACCGGATGTGGCCGAAATATGTTTGTATTTAAAATTAAAACCGACTTTTTCAAGAACAGAAACTATGTTTTTGAATAATTTGATTTGGTTGTTAGTAAAAGTGGTTTTTTGAAGATTGTTGGCTTGAGAAAGATGAGAATAGATACCTTCGATTTGAAGATTTTTACAGTTTTTAAGTACTGAAATAAATGATTGGACTTCATTTTTTTGAATTCCGAGTCGATGCATACCAGTATCAAGTTTGATATGAATTTTTGCTCCGGCTTGATATTTATTAAGTACTTTGAGTGATTCTATGTCATAGACAGTAAAGGTATATGGTAGTTTTTTCCAAATTTTAAAATTATTGGGGTCGGTATAACCCATAATCATTATGGGGGTTTTTATATGATTTTTGGTTAGTTCATAGGCTTCGTAGAGGGAATCGACCATTATATAGGGAGGATGTAGATAGGAGTCAACGATTTTGGCAATTTGAACAAGTCCATGACCGTAGGCGTTTGATTTTAAAACGGGGCAGATTTGGGTATGGGAATTTATTTTTTGAAAATAGGAAAAATTACTAAGTATGGCTTGAGAATCAATAATAATTTCGTTTAATGTTTGATAGGAATGCATTTTATGTATTGTAATATATTTGAATTATAACACAAAATTTAGCTATATATTTTGAGTTGACAACGTAAATATTTTATTTATACTTGAAATGTGAAAAAGATTAAAGTGGGAGTGGTCATGGGAGGTGAAAGTAGTGAAAGAGAGGTATCTTTGATGACGGGAGAAGAGATGATTAAAAATTTGAATAAGAAGAAGTATAAAGTAGTTAAAATTGTACTACCTTTTGATTTTAAAAAAATCAACAATAAAATTATTGACATAGCGTTAATAGCTTTACACGGAAAAGGGGGAGAGGATGGAGTGATTCAGGGTTATTTGGAGACTTTGGGAATTAAATATACTGGAAGTGGGGTTCTGGCTTCAGCGGTAGGAATGAATAAAAAAATATTTAAAAAATTAATGGAGGCAAATAAAATATTAATGCCTAAAGTGGTGACGAAAAGCCCGTGTGTAGTTAAACCGGTTAATGGAGGATCGAGTTTGGGGGTATCGATTGTAAAAAATGAGG
>MTKZ01014636.1_pt1 | contig 24658 bp, 27 predicted proteins | sample 1042781 | NCBI WGS metagenome assembly MTKZ01 (sample SAMN06212207, study PRJNA360539) | anaerobic digester metagenome | biome: Wastewater treatment plant; material: sludge; isolation source: anaerobic digester fed with sludge from wastewater treatment plant | place: Denmark: WWTP Viborg ... | reverse complement strand
CGCAATGCCAGAGTTGTCATGGAACTGATGGAAAAGGACAGATGAGCCTGAATAGCATAAGTTATGAATACCCGCCTCTCTGGGGAGAACATAGTTATAATTCAGGTGCCGGGCTATTCCGCCTAAGTAGTTTTGCCGGCTATATCAAAAACAATATGCCTTTTAATCAGGCCACACACAACAATCCTAAATTAACAAATGAAGAAGCTTGGGATGTGGCAGCCTATGTAAATAGTCAACCAAGACCATCAAAAGACATGAGTAAAGACTGGCCGGATATTTCCAAAAAAACATTTGATCATCCCTTTGGCCCTTATGCAGATGGGTTTAGTGAAACACAACATAAATACGGGCCTTATAAGCCTATCATCTCTAAACAGAAAAAATAAAAAGAACTAATTTGCTTTCCTGTGACAAAAATCACGGGACAGGCTTTTTCATTAACCCACATTTGCGCAACCTAAAAAAGAATTAGTTATGCTTGATTTTTTAAAACAACCCTGGCCCTGGTATGTGGCTGGCCCATTAATCGGGTTGATGGTACCAGTTTTATTGCTGATAGGTAATAAATCATTTGGAATCTCATCTTCTCTCCGCCATGTATGCGCCGCTTGCTTACCTGCTAAAATTCCTTTCTTTAATTATGACTGGAAAAAAGAAATCTGGAATTTATTTTTTGTAGGCGGCATTTTATTGGGTGGCTTTATCGCTGTAAATTTATTAAGCAATGGCCAACCTATACAAGTGAATCCCAAGCTCCAAACGGAATTGGCCACTTATGGGATTACCAATTATAACAGCTTTGTTCCTTCGGATCTTTTTACCTGGTCATCATTACTTAGCCTGAAAGGTGTTTTTATGATGGTTATTGGCGGATTCCTGGTGGGCTTTGGAACCCGTTATGCAGGCGGCTGTACCAGTGGCCATGCTATTATGGGCCTCTCTAATCTTCAATGGCCTTCGTTGGTTGCCACTATCAGTTTTATGTCCGGTGGATTTATTGTTGCAAACCTGATTCTCCCTTACATCTTAAAATTATAAATCTGTGATAAACATAAATGAACCTATACAGGAAAAAAAGCACCACGAATTTCTAACAGAGAACACAGATTTTGAAGTTCGCTCCCTTGATGCTGTTTGTTTTAATGAATCTGAACTAAAACACCCCTGGTGGTATAATCTAAAGTATGCCATTGCAGGTATGCTATTTGGAATCATTTTGGTAAAAGCAGAAGTTATTTCCTGGTTCAGGATACAGGAAATGTTCCGCCTCCAAAGCTTTCACATGTTTGGTGTCATTGGTTCTGCTGTAGCTGTTGGTGTAATATCGGTGCTGATAATTAAAAAGTTTAAAATCAAAACGATTTATAATGAGCCTATCGAATTTGTTTCCAAGAAATTCAACAAAGGAAATGTGTATGGCGGATTGATATTCGGATTTGGCTGGGCTATTACCGGTGCCTGCCCGGGCCCACTCTTTGCACAGATTGGCACTGGTGCCACAGTAATTGTAATAACACTGCTGAGTGCCATTGTTGGCACATGGGTATATGGATATTTCAGGGAGAGATTACCGCATTAATTTCTTCAACCGATAGTTATAAAAAAATAAGCGACCATGTGGTCGCTTATTTTTTACATAGCGTTATAGAATTTCCCTGGATCAGAAAGCATAATTTATTCCCAGCATAAACAGATCTGTTGTCATTTTGTATGAAACATTACTACCTGGGATTGCTCCGTAAGGATTAGAAGCAGTTATCATCATTGGACTCAANNACTCAATAAAGGACCGCTAGTAGAGCCTCCGCTTGTGCCATGATGATAAGTGGCGTTCAGTGTTAGCTGCGTTTTAAATTCGTAACCGAACCCGAACTGAAATGCATTTTTAATAACAGCTGTTGCAGGTATAGAAAAAAAGGCCAGTTCGCTGCTTATTGGGTTTGAGCTATAAGTGTAACCTGCTCTTATTGGTAATTTGTTTATCCCCTTGTACTGAATACCTGCTGAAATGATAGATATATTATTCCAGCCAAAGCCAGCTACAGAAGCTGTATTTGTCCAGCCTTTTGCTTTAAAGCCTTCAGTATTTTCATAGTTCACAAACCTGTAATCAAGTGCTGCATCAATTTTATTTTTCGAATAACCAATGCCTGCTGATAAAATAGCCGGGTAGTTCATTTTGAATTTTACATTTGGTGCAGTAGTTCCATCCAGGTATTTATTATTAAAATCAAAACTGCCAAATGTTTGCGGTGTTTTATAGGATGCTCCCAATTTTATCCCTTTACCGGAATTATAAAATATTCCGAATTGTCCCCCAAATCCCAAAGCAGATGCTTTATCACTTACCGGATAACCTAAAGTTGTGCTTGGTGAAGAAAGAGGATTGGGCGCCAGTTCAAGTGATGAATAATTGAAAGTTGGAGCAAATCCAATGGAAAATTGTTCAGATATTTTATACGAATAAGTAAGGCCTACTTGCAACAACTGGTAATCTGACTGAATCCGTCCAAACCCTCCAGCACTTTGAGGCATGTTGATTGCATTCGTATTGCTTTCTGGAAATGTAACGCCAAAGCCACTAATGCCAAAAGCAGAAATTCCAAATGTATGTTTGCTGTTCTTTTTGCCCCAAACCATTGCCAGTGCCGGCATTACAGAAGCACCTCTATCATCTTTTGTGACGCCAGTAAAAGGGCCTTCGGATGTTGGTACTGTTGATGACAAAGACGGCGAAGAAAAAAATAGTCCTGCATTAACAGAAAGTATCTTTTTATCAAAAGCCGATATAGCTGCCGGGTTCCATTGTAAAGCTCCGTTTATATCAAGCGGCTGAGCTGTAGAGGCTCCACCCATTGACATGTTAGCGGCACCAATTCCCTGCATTAAATGTCCGGTCTGGGCAAATAAAATAACAGGCAGCATACCTAATCCAAGTATTATTATTATCTTTTTCATAATCGTTAATTATTAATCTGCAATATTTGCAGCATCTATGTCGATAAAAATTGTTACAATAAAACAATGATACTATTGTAAATGAGAATGTTACAGTTTTATATAAAAAGCATGTGCACTCCTTCACCAGAGCTTTGTTTATAAAAATCTCCTACGGTAATAACAGCCTCAACACCTTCATACAAGTCCTCTTTTTTATAATGGAACATATCCATCGCCAACTTACAAGCCCATAACCTGACCCCTGAAGCTGTGAGGATATCCAGAAATTCCGCTACATCGGGCATATCAACTTTATCCATTTCTTTCTTCATCATGGATGTAGCCAATGCCTCCATACCTGGCAAACCTCCCAGCATAGTTGGTATATGCATAGCAGGATTACCAACAGTAGCCACATGCAAATGTGTTAGTTTCTTTTTATGAATGGCTTCCAGTCCGAAAAAGGTAAAAAACATTTCTGCTTCGATGCCTTCCATTCTTGCGCCATTTGCCAATACAAAAGCAGCATAAACATTTTCGAGAGTACCCTTTGACAGGATAATCATCATTTTTTTAATTTCACCTTTATTTTCACTCATGATTGATAAATTTTATTAGATTATTAAATACAACTGGCAGGCTTGGGAATACCTGCAATCTTTGTTGCTGTTTTCAGCGGTGCTTTAGGAAATAACTGATAAAACTCTTTAATGTCTACTACGCCGCTTTTGCCTATTTTCCGGATACTAAGCGGAACTTCGTTTTTAAACTCAGTTTGCAAATAGGTCAGCACTTCCCAGTGCCGCGGAGTCAAAGATATTTCAGCCTCAGCAGCCAGCTCTTTAGCAATTGATTCATCCCATTGTTTAAAATCGGTTAAGTAACCTTCTTCATTAACGGCAACTGATTTGCCTGCAATAATTTTTTCCATGATTATAGATTTATTTTGTTTAATACAATTAGTTGTAATGTTTTCCGGATTCAGACATTGTTGCTGAAACAAATGGTATATGTGTTCCTTTCAGTAAAACATTCCAGTATATCCAACGGAAAGCCAGTTTACCCATGTGATTCATCCTGCTTTCCTTTAATAATCTTAACGGACCAATACCTGCGAATGGAAAACTGCCCTCCACCGGCTCATGTGTATAGTTGAAGTCAATTAGCAGAGCTTTTCCATTACCTGTTTCAATAAAACAATTAGCATGTCCGTCAAATTCCTCTTTCAAAGGCTCACCATTAATATAGTGCAGAATATTGTCAGTTAAAATTTCAGCCTCGAAGTGGGCAACTGAACCTGCTTTAGAGGCCGGAATATTACTTGCATCCCCTAAAACAAAAATGTTAGCATACTCTTTTGACTGCAGTGTTGCCTTATGTGTTGGCACATAATTAAGATCATCCCCCATACCGGATCTTTCAATCATCTCGTCCCCTTTATTTGTAGGAACGGTTACCAAAATATCAAACGGAATGACCCTGCCCCCATAATCAACGATTGTTTTATTCTCATTGTTGACATGCTCAATAGCAAAATCACTTTCAATATTTATATTTTTTTCCTTCAGTAAGTGTTCAAGAGCTTCCGTAGCTTTTGGTTTTGTAAATGCCCCGCTAAGAGGAGTAACATAAGTTATTTCCACTTTATCTCTCATATGTTTGTGCTTAAAGAAAGAATCGGCCAGGAAAGCAAATTCAAGCGGTGCAACAGGGCATTTGATCGGCATCTCTGTAATATGTACCACCAATTTTCCACCCTGCCAGTCTCTCAACTTATTTCTTAATGCCAGTGAGCCCTCAAATGTATAAAAATCAAACACCGACTTTTGCCATTCGATCCCTTTCATACCTTCTGTTTCTTCCGGTGCAATTTTAGCCCCTGTGGCAATAATTAATACATCATAATTCAATTCGCTGCCATCTTCCATGTGCACTTTATTTTCCTTAGGAGCTATTTTATTTATTGACCCTCTAATCAACTCAGCATTTTTTGGAATAAACTCATCGATGGACTTTATAATATCTGATGGAGAATAAATATCAAACGGGAGGAATAAGTATCCGGGTTGATAATGGTGTTCCTTTCTTTCATCAACGATACTTATTTTCCAGTCATTTTTTTCCAACTGGTGACTCAGGTGATTTGCCATCATTGTTCCGGCCGTGCCTGCGCCTAATATTACGAGATGTTTCATACAATTAATATTTAGTTATTTCAGAATTATTTCTACTGTAAAATTCAATACTATACGTCTTTAGTTCTGCGAGTTGAGTCACAAAAAAGAATGAATCATATCAACCAAAAGAATGATTCTTCTTCATTTGCCCTCTATTTCCACAGCTGGGTGATAAATGTCACTATTAAATAACCAGTGCTTTACTATAGAATTGTATTGGCTTATTATCAATCCATTGGGTGATATTAGTCACCCATTATATGCATGGTGTTCGTATAATTTTGATCTTGATAATAAGACTGTAAAACAGTCATTTTTGTAACCCGATTTTTACATCTGAAATATTACAATCATGTATAACTATGAAGTCAATCTCGCCTGGACTGAGAACAGAAAAGGAATTGTAAGCTCCCCCGTTTTAGAAAACTCAACAGAAGTGGCGACACCGCCAGAGTTTCCAAAAGGAATGGAAGGTATCTGGTCACCGGAACACCTTTTTGTTGCTGCCATTGAAAGTTGTTTAATGACAACATTCCTGGCGGTGGCTGAAAATTCAAAATTAGAATTCGTATCATTCAGCAGTCATGCGACGGGAAAACTCGATAAAGTAGACGGAAAATTTATGATGACTGAAGTATTGCTTCGTCCAACATTGGTTATCAAAAACCCTGAACACCAGGAAAAGGCAAAAAGGGTATTGGAGATGAGTGAAAAAGCTTGTTTAATATCTAACTCGGTTAAGTCTACGATTGTTTTTGAGCCTGTCATTCTTGTTCAATAAAAAATCTGCTGTAGTGTACGATTTGTCGCCTTTAATAATATTAACTGTTATATTTTTCAGATACATAAAATCCGGAATAACCCATTACCATGCTAAAATTAATAAAACTTGCCAGCGCCTCACTCCTTCTTATTCTATTCACAAGTATTGTATTTGCACAAAATAATTATCCGTTTACAATAACTCTTGAACCAGTAATACCCGAAGGTTTTAAAGGACTACAATCTTATTCGTGGGCAAAGTATGGTGATAAGGTATTACTTGCAGGTGGCAGAACAGATGGATTGCACCGCCGTCAGCCTTTTGCGGCTTTTACCAAACAGTATAATAATACCGAACTTATTGTGGTGGATCTGAAACAGGAAAAAGTATGGAAGAAAAGTATCAGTTCTCTACCATCCATGCTGGCTGAACAGTTACAGAGTACAAACATGGAATTCTTTCAACAAAACAATCAGTTGATTTTGATCGGGGGCTATGGGTACAGCGAAACAAAAAAAACACATATCACACACCCATCTCTTATCAGCATCCAGGTAAAAGAGTTGATTGATGCTATAATAAATAATTCGGCCATTGAACCTTTTATTCACCAATTAAAAGATGAACGGATGGCTGTAACAGGCGGAAGGTTGAACAAACTCAATAATATGTTTTACCTCGTAGGTGGCCAGCGTTTTGATGGTCGCTACAATCCACATGGCCCTGATCATTGTCCTGGGTTTTCGCAACAATACACTAACCAGATCAGGAAATTCAATCTTATAGAAAACAACGGGCAGCTTAGCATTGAAAACTATTCGTCTGTTACCGATTCATTGCTACTTCACAGAAGGGATTATAATTTGCTGATGCAACTGGATAATGATGGCAAAGAAATGCTTTCCATTTATTCCGGTGTTTTTCAATATAGTAAAGATGTTCCCTTTACCACTCTGATTGATATTGACGAAAATGGCTATCGGGAAGTACCTGGTTTCAACCAGCAATTCAGTCATTATCACACAGCTACCTTTGCTGCCTATAACAATAAGACTAAAACAATGTACTCCATTTTTTTTGGTGGTATCGCACAAAACTATAAAGACAGTAGTGGCAACACGGTCAAAGACAATGATATTCCTTTTGTAAAAACAATAAGTGTAGTTGAGCGAAGCGATAATAAGGTCAAGGAATATGTTTTACCCGAAAAGTTGTCCGGCTATTTCGGTGCAGCAGCAGAATTCATTTCCGTCAATGAAAAGCTATTCGCTGAAAACGGAATTATGAATATAGATAAGCTAAATAAAAAGCCCACTATGGTTGGCTATATAATTGGTGGTATTGATAGCAGGACGCCTAATGCCTTCTGGAGTAATGAAGCAGAGCCTAGCCGGGCATCCCCGGTGATCTGGAAAGTGTATTTTAGTTCCAAATAAAGATGAAAAAAAATGAACCTGCCATACAACCAGGTCTGAAAGAAAACAAGCAACAGTTTGGTTTGCTTGTATTGGTGAATGCTTTTGTTGGCGCCATGATTGGTTTGGAAAGGGCCGTACTACCCGGTTTAGGAAAAAATGTTTTTGGCCTAGATGCTAATGCGGCGATACTCAGTTTTATTATCGCCTTCGGTATTACAAAAGCCATCAGCAATTACAGTGTAGCAAAACTCAGCAAACGATTTAACCGGAAGCAGATATTAATGGCGGGTTGGTGGGCCGCATTGCCCGTTCCTTTTTTATTGATGTATGCAGATTCATGGTCATGGGTGATTGCAGCTAATATTTTATTAGGGATTAACCAGGGATTGGCGTGGTCATCTACGGTTATCATGAAAGTAGATATAGTGGGACAAAAGAATCGGGGGTTAGCTATGGGCATTAATGAATTTGCAGGTTACTTATCCGTTGGATTAGCCTCGTATCTCGCCAGTTTCATTGCTTCCAAATACGGCTATGCGTTTTTCCCATTCATTCCCGGATTGTTTTTTGCAGCTGCTGGTGTACTGGTATCAGCCTTTTTGATAAAAGACACCACTCATTTTGTTCATGCTGAAAGTGCTGTAAGTAAAATTGCTCTTCTGAAAAATGTTTGGAAGGATACAACATGGAGACACAAAAACATCAGCAGTGTTACATTGAATGGTTTGGTAAATAACATGAACGATGCTGTAGTGTGGGGGCTTTTACCTGTTTTACTATTACAAAAAGATTTTTCCATACAAGAGATTGGTATCATCGCAGGGATCTATCCGGCCGTATGGGGAGTAATGCAATTATTTACCGGTAAAATGGGAGATGTTTATTGCAAAAAACAAATCATCACAATGGGAATGCTGACACAAGCCGTAGCCATTGTATTGCTTGCTGTATCATCACAATTTATTCTACTGGTTGCCGCAGCTGTGTTATTAGGATTAGGAACTGCATTAGTATATCCAAACTTTCTTACAGTGGTGGCCGAAAGCACTCACCCTTCACAACGGGCAGAAACTTTAAGCATCTTTCGATTCTGGCGGGATAGTGGTTATGTAATTGGCGCCCTGCTTGCTGGTATACTGGCTGATATAATAGGCATGAGTGCTGCTATCCTTGTTATAGCCGGAATTACAGCTACAGCAGGCCTGGTGGCTCACTTTAGAATGTGTTGCACTTTAAAGAAGTTCTACCCCTCTGATGAATGTTTCCAGCCGGCATTATATTAAAAAGCCCCTTCTTAAAGGGGCTTTCATATGCTACATCAAAAATTTTATTCTTCTGTTTTTACTGCCGTTAATAATTTTTCCTCTATAACTTTTTTAAGCACATGCTTTGGAAGGGCACCTGGCTGCATCATTGGTTCACCATCTGCCCCTATAAACAGCATCGTCGGAATACTTTGAATTCCAAATACAGAAGATAATTCCTGCTCCACATCTGTATTTACTTTATAAATAACTATCCTGCCATCATATTCTTTTGAAAGTTCTTCCAGGATCGGGGCTACCATTTTACAGGGGCCGCACCAGTCGGCATAAAAATCAATGATAGCGGGTAACTGGCCCAGGTATTTCCAATCTTGTTCTGTTTCGTAGTTAAACACTTTATCTTTAAAATCTTGCGTTGTCATTTGTACTGTCGTCATAATAAATAATTTGTACAAAAATAGACGATACTTGAAAACTGCTTCGTGATGTAAATCACATTACCATTTCTATCACCGGCATCTTAACTTTTTCTAAAGCCTGTTCTATATCCCAGATAATGTCTTTATAATTCTCAATACCTATACTTAGGCGTACCAGTTTATTAGTAATATGTAATTCCTGTTTTTCTTCATATGGCACGTACTGATGGGTCATACTGGCCGGATGCTCAGCAAGACTTTCAGTTCCACCCAGACTCACTGCCAGTTTTATATGTTTCAGGTTGTTCAGAAAATTAAAGGCTTCTTTTTCGCCACCTATAATATCAAAACTCAGCATAGCACCATTACTTAAGTATTGCTTTGTAAATATCGACACCTGCTCAGGGTTATTCTTTGCGGTATAGCCGAGATAATAAACTTTCTCCACTTTAGGATGATGAGATAAATAGTCAGCTACTTTTTCTGCATTTATTGCAGCAGCTTCCATACGAATCTTCAATGTCTCTAAACTACGCATCAGCAACCAGCTGGTATGCGGGTCTATCATTGTTCCGAAGAATGTACGGGACTTCTTGATCTTGCCAATAATCTCCTTGCTCCCAACTGCTGCACCGGCTATCACATCACTATGCCCACCGATATATTTAGTAGCAGAATATAAAACAATGTCTGCCCCGTGCTTTAGCGGATGCTGCCACAATGGACCCATGTATGTATTATCAACCGTTACTAATACCTTTCTATCAGGAGTAGAAAATTTTTTGGCAATGGCGTTGCACATTTCAATATCAATAAGATCATTGGTGGGGTTGGCTGGTGTTTCTACATAGATCATCTTTAATTTCTTTGCATGTCCACTTTCCACCAGTATTTGCTCTACCTCATTTAAATCCTGCCCGGCCCTGAAGCCAATCACCTCCACACCAAAATGCGTAAGGATGTGATGAACAAATTTATGTGTGCCCCCATACAAAGGGTTACTATATAACAAAACATCACCGGGACTAAGATAGGTAACAAGGCTGGTAGCAATGGCACTCATCCCACTGGAAAAAGCGGCCGCAGCTTCTCCTTCGTCCCACAACTTCAATCGTTCTTCAAGGATTTCCATATCAGGATTGTTGATACGGCTGTAGATCAATCCCATCACTTCTCCTTCATGACCTGGTTTACCATGCGCCATTTCAAAAAATGCTTTTCCTTCTTCGGCACTTTTAAAAACAAATGTGGAAGTCTGAAAGATGGGGCATTTTACGGCACCTTCACTCAGTTCGGGTTTATAACCATACCCTAACATTTGGGTTTCAGGGGAAAAATTTGACTGGGCCATATACTTGAATTTAAAGCTAAGTTGATAAGAAATACTCTCCCGCACAATGACTTTAGTTACATTGGAAAACAAATCCATTTTTCTGGCATATTAGCTAATAAAAAGATGTTTTATCCATTTATTAAGATAATTTTAGATAAATAATCTTTTATGATATTGGATAAAACGGATGTTCAAATCCTGCAGCTACTGCAATCAGATGCTTTATTAACCAATAAAGAACTGGCGGATAAACTGGGAAAAACTATTACTCCCATTTATGAAAGAATACGCCGCCTGGAGAATGAAGGCTATATCTTAAGATACTGCGCCATCGTTGATAAAAACAAAATTGGCAGAAGCCTGGTAGCCTTTACAAATGTGCAATTAAAACAACATGCTCAAAGCATATTACTCGGTTTTGAAAAAACCATTGTAAAATTTGAAGAGGTGATGGAATGTTATCACATGACTGGGGTGTATGATTACTTATTGAAGATTGTTGTAGCTGACATGGCTGCTTACCAGGATTTTATTGTAAACAAACTGGCAAAGCTTACTGATATTGGCACTGTGCAGAGCAGTTTTGTAATGACGGAAGTAAAACATGAAACAGCTTATAAAATAAAACCGGCCCGTTAAGGCCGGTTTTGCCAACAAACAATTCACCACTTTTACAACATCGTAGTTGGTTCTACATAGTGTGTCTTTTTAAGTCCTGTCTGACTCAGTCCTTTGTAACCTCCACGGATATTCACCACTTTATCATATCCTCTTGACTTCAAAATAGAAGCCATAATAACAGAACGATAACCTCCGGCACAATGGATATAGTATTTCTTATTCCTGTCAAGTTGCGACATATTATTATTGATGAAATCAAGCGGAAAGTTCTCCGCACCTACCAGGTGTTCGGAATCAAATTCACTCTTCCTCCTTGCATCCCGCAGGTTGATATGCTGGCTATCCATTTCATACAGAGTGGCAAAATCCTCCGGACTAATTTCTTTTAATGAGTCTGTTTCAAAGCCAGCCTCTTTCCACGCAGCAATTCCGCCGTTCAGGTAACCCACCGCATTATCATAACCTACTCTTGACAGACGAACTACCACTTCTTCTTCTCTTCCTTGTTCAGCAAGAAAAAGTATTGGCTTTTCCAGGTCTGTAACCAATGTACCAACCCACGGAGCAAAGTTGTCATCGATTCCTATATAAATGGAACCAGGAATATGTTCAGCCGCAAAAGTTTCTTTACTGCGGGTATCCAGCACCAATGCTTCCATACTTTCCCATACTGTCTGAAATTCTTTTGGCGACAGCGGATGTTTTCCTTTAGCAATAATATCATCAATGCTCTCTATACCGCCTTTCAGATTCATTAATACATTCAAAGGGAAGTATTGAGGAGGTTCAACCAAACCATCCGTTACAGCTTTTATAAATTCTTCTTTTGTCATATCAGCCCTCAATGCATAGTTGACCTGCTTCTGGTGACCGAGTGTATCTGTCGTTTCCTTACTCATATTTTTTCCGCAAGCACTGCCGGCACCGTGTCCGGGATAAACAATCAGCTCATCTGGTAATGGCATGATCTTACTCCGGAGTGAATCATATAAATAGCCTCCAAGGATTTGTGGTGTAACATCTGCTTTTACTTTTTGAACCAGGTCTGGCCTGCCTACATCACCAATGAATAACGTATCACCAGTGAAGATGGAATTTTCTTTTCCCTTTTCATCTATCAGCAGATAGGTGGTAGATTCCATTGTATGCCCCGGGGTGTGCAGTACTTTTATTTTTACATTCCCCAATTGAAGTTCTTCACCATCCTTCGCCACATGAGCTTCGTATCCGGGTGACGCTGTTGGCCCGAAAACGATTGTCGCTCCTGTCTTCTTCGATAAATCAATGTGTCCGCTGACAAAGTCAGCATGGAAGTGAGTTTCCAGGATGTATTTGATTTTTGCACCATTACGTTCTGCTTTATCCATATAGGGTTTTGTTTCTCTTAATGGATCAATGATAGCGGCTTCACCATTGCTTTCAATATAATAAGCAGCTTCGGCAAGACAGCCGGTATAGATTTGTTCAACTTTCATGATTTATGTTTTAAGATGAATAGCTTATTTGACAAGAGTATTGATAATTATGACAGTATAATTTACTTTAGAGACAAGGGCTTTTACAGATCTAATTCTTAGAATTTAATTTGATTAAAAAAAATTATGCCCTTACAAAATTCAAGGCGAAGCAGACCGTTGAAAATGACAAACGTCACCAAACTCATTGAGAGATATCAGGTCAACCAGCCAGCTGTCAAAAACGATACTTGTGATTATTGTCACACTTATACCTGGATCACTATTCTATTTTGCTGATCTAAACATTCTTGCCATGCAACATCAGCACCAAATTGTAATTATCGGCGGCGGTAATGCCGGTATTTCTGTAGCCGCACAGTTGCTACGTAAAAACAAACAATTAGACATTTCCATTATTGACCCAGCAAGTAAACATTACTATCAGCCTGCCTGGACGTTGGTGGGAAGTGGTGTTTTTGACATCCAAAAAACTGAACGTAATCAAGCTGATGTACTACCGGAAGGNNATTAGACAATGGAGATAATGTACAATACGAATACCTTATCGTAGCACCGGGAATTCAACTCAACTGGCATGAAATAAAAGGACTAAAAGAGACTTTAGGCAAAAACAATGTATGCTCTAATTATAGCTTTGAACAGGCCCCCTATACTTTTGAATGTATTAAGAATTTCAAGGGAGGAAAAGCTATTTTTCACAATCCCCAAACCCCGGTAAAGTGCGGAGGTGCACCACACAAGATAATGTACATGGCAGCTGATTATTTCCGGAAGCATAATTTATTAGACAAGGCCAATATTCAATACTGGAGCGGGGCTGCCAAATTATTTGCCGTACCCAAATATGAAAAAACATTGTTGAAGGTTTGTGAAAGGGCCGGTATCAAACTCAACTTCATGGTAAAAATGACAGAAATAGACGGACCTGGAAAAAAAGCAAAGTTTATAGGTATTGGTGAAGACAATAAGGATAAAGAATATGAAGTTGAATTTGACATGATACATGTGACACCCCCGCAAAGTGCTCCTGATTTTATTAAATCGAGTTCATTAGCCAATGCCGCCGGTTGGGTGGATGTAGATAAACACACATTACAACATGTAAAATTTGCAAATATCTTTTCATTAGGCGACTCATCTGGTTTACCAATAAGCAAGACTGGTGCCGCTATCCGTAAACAAGCACCTGTAGTAGTTGAAAACATGTTAGCCACTATCAATCATCTGCCATTAACCGGCATATACAATGGATATACAAGTTGCCCCCTGGTAACGGGGTATGGAAAACTTGTACTGGCTGAATTTGACTATGATAATATCCCGCAGGAAACGTTCCCTTTTGATCAAAGCAAAGAGAGATGGAGTATGTACCAAATGAAAAGAAGAGTTTTACCGTGGCTTTATTGGAACAAGATTCTTCCGGGGAAAATGTGATCCGGATGTACAGACTACTAAAGCGGCTGCCCAAACAGCCGCTTTTCTTTGTAACAATAGTCACTTCTGCCTTCATTCAATCACCAGAACTTCGCTGTAGAAAAAATCAATAAAATGACGTTGATAAACAGGCTTAAAAGTGGTTGGACAGCGCTGAAATTTGTAAGGGTTGGACTTGGGAGCTTAATTTTGTATTCCTCCATAGAATCAGGCCAGGTTGCAGGTATCATATTAGGGGGATTGTTTACTGGAATTTCATTGCTTACAGATGGAGTTTGTTGTGCCGGTGGAAGTTGCTACACCGCTCCTCAAAAAAATAATTCTTCACCAACTTCAACTATTGAATATGAAGAGCTGGGTAATAAGTAATAAATTATTGATCGCAGGAGTGATCCTCGGGGCTATTGCTGGCTATGTATACTGGCACCAAATTGGTTGCAGCAGCGGTACTTGCACTATTACTTCCAAATGGCATAATAGTACCGCTTACGGAGCTTTAATGGGTGGATTAGTGTTTAGTATGTTTAAAAGAGAAAAAAATGCAGACAACAAGCAATAAAAAAGAGACCTTTGCCGAAATAATTAATGGCAGTACACCGGTGCTGGTTGATTTTTTTGCAGAATGGTGTGGTCCCTGTAAAATGATGAAACCCATTCTGGAAGAATTACACATCAGAATGGGTGATAAAGTCAGGATTATTAAAATTGATATAGATAAAAGCCCTGAAGCAGCTAATACTTTCCAGGTCCAGAGTGTGCCTACATTGATGTTATTTCAAAACGGAAAAACAATCTGGCGAAATTCGGGTGTGCTGCAAGCCACCCAATTAGAAAGAATCATTGAACAATATAGAACCAACAAGTAAGAATGGCTGACAAAAAAGTACACCGTGGTTACCTGACATCAACATTGGGTTGCCGCTGCCCCCGTTGCCGGGAAGGAAAATTATTTACCCACCCTGTTACCTTCAGTTTTAAAAAGAATATGCAAATGAATAAAAGCTGTCCTGTTTGCGGACAGGCTTCTGAAATTGAAGTGGGCTTTTATTATGGCACAAGCTATGTTAGCTATGCAATTTCGATAGCGGTAAGTGTATCAACACTTGTTGCCTGGTATGTATTAATTGGATTATCTACTGATGATAATCGTTTTTTTTACTGGCTGGCTTTCAATGCTGTATTCCTGATAATGCTCCAGCCATGGCTCATGCGGGTTAGCCGGAGTCTTTGGATTTCCTGGTTTGTAAAATATGATCCCGATTGGAAAGAACACCAACCCGAAGATGTGTCAGAAAGAATGAATGCAGACCATGCCAATAACTGGTAACAAAAAACCCGATACTGCAAAAAACAGCTCGGGTTAAGGTTCCTGCGGAGACTAAGGGATTCGAACCCTTGATACAGTTTCCCGTATACACACTTTCCAGGCGTGCTCCTTCAACCACTCGGACAAGTCTCCATTTTTAAAGGATTGCAAAAATACAGGTTCAATTTTAGAGGCGGAACAATTTTTCGGCATTTCCAGTAGTAATGGTTGCTATTTCTTCTGTTGTAACATTTTTAATGACGGCTAATTTCTCTGCTATATACTTTAAATACGATGGTTCATTTCTTTTACCCCGGAACGGAACCGGTGCCAGGTATGGCGCATCTGTTTCTAACACAACATGATTAAGACTTATTTCATCCATCACTTTATCCAATCCTGAGTTCTTGAAAGTTATAACACCACCTATTCCCAGACAGAAACCCAACTCAATAACCTGTTTCGCCTGGTTGATATCACCCGAAAAGCAATGAAAAACACCGCTCAGTTTTCCCTTTTGATGTTCTTTGACAACTTTAATACATTCATCGGTTGAGTTACGGGAATGAATTGCAATAGGTATATCAAAATGCAATGCCCATTCTATTTGTTCATGAAAAGCGGCATATTGCTGTGCTGAAAATGTTGTATCCCAGTAAAAATCAAGTCCGATTTCCCCAACTGCCTTAAATGTCCTCCCATCGAGGTAATTGCGGGCAATTTTCAGCTCTTCCTTATAATTATCCTTAACAGAGCAGGGATGAAGTCCCATCATGCTCCAACAAATAGATGGATTTTTCTCCTCAACCCCAAGCATCGATTCATGTGTAGTGGAGTCAATTGCGGGTAGAAGAATTTTTCTAATACCTTCTTTTTCAGCCTTTTGAAGTACTAACGCAAAATCCAGATCAAATTCGGAAACATAAATATGTGAATGTGTATCTATCAACGACATTTTTCAAGGCTGTTTGCAGGCAAAACTCCGCAAAAACTTTAAGAAACCTTTAAACTTTCCTTACTAAACACCATCCTAAGGCCGTTATTTGTATTTATTCCTTAAAAATATCGTTTATGAAGTCACGGTTTAACCTCAGCCAGTTTTTTGTGCTGGCCTTATTTTTTAGTTTGCTGATGATTACTTCTTGTCAAAAAGAAAATAGTCAAACAGGAACTGATGAACAACAAGTAGAAGCTTCTATGGCTTCAAGCGAAGCTGACAGTGAATCTGAAATTGTTTTCAATGGTATTTTTGATGATGCTATTGGTGTCAATGAAGAGGTTGGTATTGGTGGTACCGGCGTATTTGGCCGTGTAGCAGCCTGTCCCGATGTTACTGTCATACGACTAAATGCTCCGGCTCCTTTTCCGGTAAAAGTTATCCTTGATTTTGGTCTTAATGGCTGCGTTGGCAGTGACGGACATTTGAGAAGGGGTAAAGTAATTACTGTTTATAGCAACCGTTTATTAGTGCCCGGGGCGATAGCAACAACTACTTTTGATGGATTCTATTTTGACAGTACTAAAGTGGAAGGCACTCACAAAATTACCAACACCAGCCCTCCTTTAGGAACACAGCCACCTTCCCGTCAGTTTACTGTTGATGTTATTGAAGGAAAACTTACAAAACCAAACGGTAATTATATTGAATGGAACAGCCATAAAGTAATCACCCAAATTGAAGGCTTAGGTACCAATATCCCACTTGATGATATTTTCAGAGTTGAAGGAAATGCCCGGGGGAAGGTAAAAAGAGGTGCATTGATAGTCCTTTGGGAATCAAGCATAACCGAACCATTAATCAAGCGATTTAACTGTCGTTGGATTGTAAAAGGAAGAATAAGAACTGTTCGGGTAAATACAGCCACTACCAGCCCATGGGTAGCTGTACTGGACTTTGGTGCAGGTAATTGCGACAACCAGGCAGTCATTATTATAAACGGAGTGCCACATCAAATTACTTTGCCGTAATTAAAAAATTATTATACCTTTAAACCAGTTTTCATAGGGTACGGATTAAAAACGGGCCAGGGTTTCTACCCCGGCCCTAACTTTTTTAGCCTCTTCCCCATCCAGATGCCGCTAAAGTGAATGAAAACTGTAGCCTTTTTCTGCAAAAATTTCCAAAAATACCGGCAAGGTGTACTTCAAACGAGGAAAAGCCTTCTCGCTGTCATGAAAAACAATAATTGAGCCCGGTCTTGTTTTACTTATTACATTATTAAGACATTTTTCCTTAGACAGGGATTCGTCAAAATCACCACTCAGTACATCCCACATTACAATTTTTGCAGATTTTTTTTTCAGGCTTTCTCCAATTCCTTTTACCTGGGATGCCTTTATTCTTCCATAAGGTGGTCTGAAGAGATTTGAATTTATGTACGTTGATGCTTCGGCTACATCAGCGAGATAAATTGTAGTATGGGTTTTCCAACCGTTTAAATGATGTTGAGTATGATTACCAACCTGGTGTCCTTCATCAAGAATGCGGTTATAAATAGCAGGATACTGCAAAACATTTTTCCCGATGCAAAAAAAAGTGGCTTTGGCATTGTATTTCTTCAAGGCATTTAACACAAAAGGTGTGGCAACCGGGTGTGGACCGTCATCAAATGTGAGGTAGATAATATTCTCATTTGTAGCAATATCCCACAAACGATCGGGGTAAATCTTTTTTAGCCACCACGGAGTTTTAATAAAATATTGCATAAATATAGAAGGCACAAGGTACAAGATACAAGGGACAAGAAAATCTGCTATCATGAAGTCATTTGTATAACATGACCTGAACCTAGTGCCTTACGCCTTGACCCTTGTACCTTACTCATTATCTTTGCAGGCTATGAGTAAGAAGGTTAGAGTTCGCTTTGCACCAAGTCCTACCGGTGGTTTACACCTGGGTGGAGTAAGAACCGTTTTATATAATTATCTGTTTGCAAGGAAATATGGAGGTGATTTTTTAGTTCGAATTGAAGACACAGACCTAAGTCGTTATGTGCAAGGCGCAGAAGAATATATTTTTGATACATTGAAATGGTGCGGATTGGAACCTGATGAAAGTGTACAGCATGGTGGCGATTATGGCCCTTATCGCCAGAGTGAAAGAAAAGATAGCTATCGACAGTATGCAGAGCAGCTGGTAAAAAATGGCTATGCGTATTATGCCTTCGACACACCGGAAGAGTTGGAAAAAATGCGGCATGCCCCGTTAGCTATCGGGGTTAAAACTGAGCAAACCCATACTCAGCAGTACGACCATACTATCAGGATGAAAATGCGAAACTCGTTGACGCTGTCAGCCGATGAAACACATAAATTATTGGCAGATGGAACAAGGCATGTTATCCGTATTAAAATGCCGGAGAATGAAACTGTTTCTTTTACCGATATGATTCGGGGTGAAGTAAGTTTTGAAACATCATTGGTAGATGACAAAGTATTGTTGAAAGCAGACGGTATGCCGACTTATCATCTTGCTGTCGTTGTAGATGATCATTTAATGCGAATCACTCATGCTTTTCGTGGTGAAGAATGGTTACCATCAGCACCGGTTCACCTATTACTCTGGAAATATTTGTTTGGCTTGGAAAATATGCCTCAATGGGCTCACTTTCCATTAATACTTGGCCCTGCTGGAAAGTTGAGTAAAAGAGATGGTGCCAAATATGGCTTTCCTGTATTTGCTATGAACTGGAACGACCCAAAGACTGGTGAACTCACCGAAGGGTTTAAAGAAAAAGGATTTCTACCGGAAGCATTTCTAAACCTGCTTGCATTATTAGGCTGGAACGACGGTGGTGAGCAGGAAATTTTTACAAAGGAAGAATTGATAGAAAAGTTCTCCATGGAAAGAGTGCATAGTGCCGGCGCCAAATTTGATTATGAAAAAGCGAAGTGGTTCAATCATGAATGGATAAAAAAGACGACAGTCGACAGTTTACGGTCCCCAGTCAGGAACTTGTTTGAGCAAAATAAAATTACAGTTAGTGATGATGTGATATTGGATAAAGTAATTGGATTAGTAAAAGACAGGTGTACACTACTTCCTGATTTTATACAACAATCTTCTTTCTTTTTCAAAGCTCCGGAAAGTATTGATGTGGATGCGGTGAAACCGAAATGGAATGAAGCCAAACAACTTTTCTTTGCAGAACTCATACGCAACTATGAATTAGCGATAGAATGGAATGCCCATACATTAGAAAATAATCTTAAAGAAATTGCTGCGGCAAATAACCTGAAACCAGGTGAACTCATGCTGCCTTTCCGCATTATGCTGGTAGGAGGAAAATTTGGCCCCGGCGTTTTTGAAATTGCAGAATTACTGGGCAAAGAAGAGACCATCAGGCGAATAAGTTCAGCAATAAAAATGTTCGGATAGCCGTTAAACTCTTTTGACTACTACCTGTCTGAACAACCTATGAAAAAATTAATACCGCTGCTTTGTTTACCTTTTTTTATTGCCTGCCAGAAAGAATCTTCTACAACGACTCCTCCGGTTACGATTGACAGTGCCACCGTAACTATCAGCAATGGGTATGGAACGGGAAAATATAAAGTTGGTGATACCGTTCATATTTTCAGTGTTGCATATAGTACTGATCAATTATTCAACACATGGAGCAGCAGTGATGCTTCGTTACTGAATGGTAAAGATGAGTGGCATACATGGTTTATCATGCCCGCCCGAAATGTAAGCTTTAGTGGAAGTATTAAAAATATCACTCCTTTTACGTTGACCCTTGAACAGATCAGGGGAAGAGACAGGAATAAATCTGTTTACTATTATTTCCCTGCAAGTCATAAAGGTTTTGTTTTATTACTGCATGGTTCAGGGGGAACAGCACAACACTTTGTAAACAGTTATGAATACCAGCAATTGATCAAAGATCTTGTGAATGATAATTTCGGTGTGATTGTAACCGAAGCAGAAGAAGCCACCACCGGAATAGATTCCAATGGTGATGGAAAGCTTAGATGCTCTACCACGCCGTATGATTCAGTAACAAATGTTGACTATGCCAATATAAAAATCATCACCGATACTTTTTATAACCGGGGTGTCACCAACCGGGCCAAATTCCGCTATTCAGTGGGCATGAGTAATGGAGGAAATTTCTCTTCTTATTTATCTGCTCTATTCAGTTACAAAGCCGGAATAAGTTATTGTGCGCCTTCCGGGGCACCTATTGCTGCTATATCAACCACTCCCCTGCAGTTCTGTATGGCGAGGTTTGATAACAATGAAAATGTAGGGCCAACTGGTAATACAAATGCATTGACGAATTCGCAAACATTAACCAGTCGTGGTATTTGCAGTAAATATTATATACTGGAGCACAGTCCGCTGTACCCGGAACGTTTTGCCCGTAAAGGAGATATCTCTCTCAGTAAATCGGCATTATTATTTAATGAATTAAAAACAAAAGGGTTTCTCAATAACAAAAATTATTTCATTGGCTTTTCAGATGCGCTGACTACAGCCTACCAGGCTAATCCAACTTCATTTCCTGAGCTCAACAGTCTTACTGTTTTTCAAAAATTAACGGTGATAGAGCAAATAGACCTTGCAGTGGCCGACCACCAGATGTATAGTGATTATAACCGGGCTACGCTGAAGTTCCTGAATACACAATGCCTTTAATTCTTACATAGCTGGAATTACTGTGCCAACTTGTTTGCTGAAGGACCATTTGAATCAACTAGCATATAATTTAACCAGTTGTTATCCCTGTTGCTGTATCAAATCCAGTACAGGGATAAAATCCGCTACTCCCATTTTTTCAATTAATAAAAGATCATCTGGCTCAAGAATAAATAGTCCTGTTGTATTTAAATGAACTTGTTCCGCCGTTCTTATTCCCGGGATCAGGGTGGATACTCCGGGATAGCTTAGTACATAACTAAGTGCCAGTTGTGTTTTACTGCAATTATATTTTTCACATAAACCCCATACAGGCACCAATGCGGTGTTTGCCGATTCAATCACTTCCTTTGTAAGGCGACTCTTACGATGGTCATTCGCAGCAAAAGAAACTCCGTTATCAAACTTGCCGGTTAATAAACCAAATTGTAATGCCATTCTTGCAATGATGCCATATCCCTTTTCATGGGCTTTATTAATCAACGGCAGTGCTTTTTGATTAAGTAAGTTCAATACCAATTGAAATCCGTTTCCTAAATTATTATTGATAAGATGATCGGCTTCGGGTAATGGCGCAAAAGTATTTAGCGATAAGCCCCAGTAGCGAATCTTTCCCTCTTGATGTAATTGCTGCATGGCTTCAATGCACTCACCTTGTTGCAAATGTGTCAGCCTTGCCGTGTGGAGTTGATAATAGTCAATCGTTTCTCTTTTCAAACGTTTCAAACTGGCTTCACAGGCTTTCAAAATATATTCTTTGGAATAATCCGTTGTAAACTGTTCATTGCGGGACACATTTCCCACTTTAGTGGCGATGATAATGTCCTTACAGCTTCCGATTGTGTTACCCAATAATTCCTCCGAGTGGCCGAGTCCGTAAACATCTGCTGTATCAAAAAAATTAATTCCTGCATCCAATGCGGCCTGAATTGCTTTTACCGACACTGTATCATCTGTATCACCCCAACCGATAGAGGTATTTCCAATCATGGTGCCACCACCGATGGCCCAGGCCCCAAAGCCAATTTCGCTAACCTTTAAATCTGTATTTCCGAATTGTCTGTATTGCATACTGTAATTTACATTCCTATTACCGAAACAATGTATTTTCGCACTATAACTGGTTTCAATGAACAGACCTGTCAGAGTATTGGTTGCCAAAGTTGGGTTAGACGGTCATGACCGTGGCGCCAAGGTAATAGCTACTGCTTTGCGGGATGCCGGTATGGAAGTCATTTATACCGGTCTCCGCCAAACTCCCGAAATGGTGGTGAATGCTGCTCTGCAGGAAGATGTGGATGCCATTGGTATCAGTATTCTTTCCGGTGCCCACAATACAGTTTTTCCAAAAGTGATTGCTATCATGAAAGAAAAAGGAATGAACGATGTACTGCTGACAGGGGGTGGCATCATTCCGGAAGATGATATGAAAACGCTGCATTCAATGGGAGTAGGAAAATTATTTGCCCCTGGTACGCCAACTTCTGAAATCAGTGATTATATTACAACCTGGGTAAAAGAACACCGTAGTTTCTAACTTCCCTGACGATTTATAAGAATTTCGTTGCAGCAATACAGAATTTGTCTGCTGATGAAATGATCCAATGAATGTAGGCCTCCCGACTACAGATTTTTTTGATTCTTTTTGTCTGGAGAAAAAAAGGAAATTTTTTTTGGCCAATTGGCCCTCCTTGCGGCTTAACTATAGTAGTCTCCCTTTTTCTGAATAAATTTGCCGAAATATATGTACTGATGCAATTGAAAATCATAACCCTCTGCTTAATCTTATCCGGCAGCCTGTCTGCACAAACCCTGAAAACCTTTTCCGTAACTATGCAACCAGACAGCCTTTGCTACCTGAGCGTAAAGAATCAAAAAGCCTACGTTGCAGGCCAGGCATCGGGTAATAAAGCAGAATTGGATTTGGGTCTTTTCGAAACCAAATCAAACAAAACAAGTATAACAGAATGGTTTAATCTCAAATCGGATAATGAAAAAGTGCCTGCCAGTCTTACCGGCACTGCCACTAAAATTGCTGCCATTAGTTTTGACAATGATCAGTTTACCAAATGCAAAACAGTGGCTGATTTAAAACGGATGACCGGCTATCTTAGTACCAATTCATTGGCCCACTTTGCTGTAATAAGAAACAGCAACGACTATTACCAGCGATGCTTTATTATTGAAAACGCTGCCGGTAAAAGAGGGTTACTATTTGTAACCGAAACAGGCAACGGCCATTTGAAAGTGGAAGTAAAAACAGAATAAAGATTGGAGTAGTTGAACTGTCTTAATTTTGAAAAAAATACAGCATGTACAAGACCCTGCTTACCATTTTAGAAAATGGCATCTTAACAATTGTAATCAACCGTCCTGACAAACTAAACGCTTTAAATAAAGAAGTATTTTTTGAGCTGAATAAAATACTGGAGGAGATTGAAAATAATCCCGCCATTAAATCAGCCATCATTACCGGCGCAGGATCTAAAGCTTTTGTGGCTGGTGCAGACATATCAGAGTTCGGCGGATTAAATAAAGAAGATGCCATGGCATTGGCAAAAAGAGGGCAGGACACCTTTGCAAGAATTGAAAATTCATCAAAACCAATTGTGGCTGCCGTCAATGGTTTTGCATTAGGTGGCGGATGTGAGTTAGCCATGAGTTGTCATTTCCGGGTAGCAGCAGAGAATGCAAAGTTTGGGCAGCCGGAAGTAAACCTGGGTTTAATTCCCGGCTATGGAGGCACACAACGTTTGGTACAACTGATAGGAAAAGGCAAGGCTATGGAACTGCTGCTATCAGCACATATGATAGATGCCAATGAAGCCAAACAACTCGGTTTGGTAAATTATGTAACTACTGCTGAAACATTACTGGAGCATACTAAAAAGATTCTTGACATCATTAATTCTAAAGCACCGCTTGCTGTAGCAGGCTGCATTAAAGCTGCCAATGCCGTTTTTGACGAAAGTAAAGATGGCTACGCAGTAGAAATAGAAGAATTCGGAAATTCGTTTGCCACAGAAGATATGAAAGAAGGCACTTCAGCTTTTCTCGAAAAAAGAAAAGCCGTTTTTTCTGGGAAATAATACTCAGTCAAATAATTCATCTGCAAACACCCGGATTACTTTTACAAACCGGCTCCGGTAATATTTTTCAAAAGGGGTTATTACCACTCCTTTGCTTTTACCCGAGGTGGAATGAATGAAAAACAGTGTATCATTTTTTACACTTTCGACAATACCCATGTGGCCAACAACCCGGATGGTACTATCGGTACCGGTAAATAATATCAGGTCACCGGGCCTTGCTTGTTCTTCTGTAATTGCTGCGCCATAATCAGTAAAATCTACTGATGAACGGGGCACCGCTATATTAAAATGATTAAATACATAGGTAATAAATCCAGAGCAATCGAATCCCTTAGCCGGATCGATAGAAGCATACAAGTAAGGAACGCCAATTAATGTTCTGGCAAATGCCACTAACGAATCAGGAGTTGTTGTTTGAATACGGCTAACTACTTCTTTCAATTTTTTGGGTGGATGAACAACCGTATCCTTGTCTTGTGCCGTTATTACAATATTATCGGGTATTGTTATGGGAGTATCGGCTTTGTCATTAGCACAGCCAACCAACGCCATAAAAATAGTGTAAGCAATAAGTATGTAAGTAAATACCGGAGTACTGATCATTAAAATTACTTCTCCACTAGTTTATCATCAATGAGATAGGCGGCAACGTTACTGATATTATCCCTTCCTCTTGCATCTTCCAGGAAAACTTTGAAAGAATTAATATTTTTCTCGGGAAAAGTCAGGATTCTTTTACGGCCGATACTGGTACCCTTTATTTCACCC
>MTKZ01019827.1_pt1 | contig 24715 bp, 22 predicted proteins | sample 1042781 | NCBI WGS metagenome assembly MTKZ01 (sample SAMN06212207, study PRJNA360539) | anaerobic digester metagenome | biome: Wastewater treatment plant; material: sludge; isolation source: anaerobic digester fed with sludge from wastewater treatment plant | place: Denmark: WWTP Viborg ... | reverse complement strand
CACAGACTCGTTCGAGACAAGAGCACCCTCCGCCTTTTTACACACCAGAAAACTACGCTACCCAGCACTATACCGCGCCTCACTGTCAGAATGTGTCAGTCCTGCCAGCCAAGCTCGCGCGGAGTGCGCAGGCTCACCCCGAACCAGCTCTCGGCGCCCTGACGGAACGGCTCGATAAGCTCGAAGTTCTCGAACGCTATGCCGCCAGGGATGTCCACCTGCGACTGCCAGTACTGCCTGCGCCCGTTGACGCGCACCCGCAGCCCGTCCGCGGCCTTTCCCGGATACTTGCGCCAGTACTGCGTCGGGACTTCGCCGTCGAACGGCCAGCCGCCCCGGGGCATCGCGACATCCTTCAGCGACTTCTCGCTCGGCGTGATAAATGCCGTCACCGTGCCGTCCGGCGCTTTGTGTAGCCGTGTCAGCGGGTAGTCCTCGGGCTCGGTGAACCCGTCGCCATTGAAGGATGGCCACACCGTGCGGCTGTCCACGATCTCATCCTTCAGATACAGCAGGCGCGCGCGGGCGTAGTTGCCCATGGTCGCCGTGAGCACACAGGAGTCCATTGGGGCGCTGTCCGGGGCGGCATACACGCGAAAGCCGACCTCATCCGGCCTGTCCGCGCGAAACAGCACCTGCACCTGCGGATGCGCGCCATTCTCGAAGGGCTCGACGTTGACGACAATGGAGAGCGTCTCCGCCGTTGAGGCCCCGGATTTGACCCTGCCGGGTATCCCGTTCGCCAGATCCTGCTTGCCGGAGCGCCCGGACATGAGGCAGTCGGAGAACCACATCCGCTTGCCGGGCTTTCCGTCGGAGCCTTTCTCCAGCTCGGAATACCCGCGCCGCCCGTTGACGACGGGCTCGATGGCGATGAAGTTCACGCGGGGGCGTTCGCTGCCCGGGAACACCTTCGGGGCCATAACGCTGATCAGCCCGCGCGGGCCGGGGGTGGGCCAGAGAGACACCTTGAGCCCGTCTTTCAGGCCGATGGTGCGCGCGCTCGTCTCCCGCGGCGCGTCTCCGGCGGCAAGCATGGCGGCAACGGCGGCCGCGGCAACCGGCAGCACTGCGCACGAAATGCCGGACAGCGCCATTGCTACTTATCGCTGGGCGAAGGAATCCGCAGCTCGATAACCGTCGCGTGCGGGTCGAGCTTGCGCGGCTTCTCGATGGTGACGCCTTCGGCCTTGCGCGTGATTCCGAGCTTCCGGCCGCCGTCCAGCGTGCGCGCCGCCGACGCCGCGGCAAGCTCGGGCGGAAGAGGCAGGCCGCCTTCGGGCCACTCGAACACCTGCAGAAACACGCGGTTGCCCTTCTGCGTGCAGCGCCCCTCGAAGGGCAGCTTCGCCAGCGGCCCCTGCGACGTGCCGTGGATGCTCGCGCCGTTCACCCTGAGCCACGCGCCCACATCCGCCAGGCGCTCCACGGAAGCCTGCGGGAACTCGCCCTCGGCCGTGGGCCCGACGTTCAACAGGAAGTTGCCGCCCTTGCTCGCGATATCGCAGAGCTTGCGGATCAGGTCGGTGGACGATTTCCAGTTGGCGTCGTCCTTCACGAACCCCCAGGTGTCGTTCATCGTCATGCAGGTTTCCCAGAGGCGGCCGTCCGGCATTGCGCCAGCGGGAATCTTCTGCTCGGGCGTGGCGTAATCTTCGGGCAGGCGGTTGCGATCGTTGATGAGGATGCCGGGCTGCAGAGAGCGGATGAAGGCGTTCACCTCCGCCGAGCGCAGGTCCTTCTCGTTGTGCTCCCACGCGCCGTCGAACCAGAGGATGCCGATAGGCCCGTAGTTGGTGAGAAGCTCCCGGATCTGGCCCTTCATGTAGTCGATGTAGCGGTTCAGGCCGGCCCTCGTGTCCGGCCTCTTGTCCCATGCGCGCCTCGGCACATAGTCCGGGTGATGCCAGTCCATAATCGAATGGTAGAAGCAGAGCGTGACGCCCTGCTTCGCGCACTCGTCCGCCAGTTCGCGGATGGGGTCGCGCTTGAAGCTGGTGGCGCGGGTGATGGTGTACCAGGTCAGTTTGCTGTCGAACAGGCAGAACCCGTCGTGGTGCTTGCTCGTGATGACGATGTACTTCATCCCGGCGTCTTTGGCCGTCGTGACCCATTGTGCGGCGTCGAACTTGACCGGGTTGAACTCGGCCGCGAACTTCTCGTAATCGCGGACGGTCACCTGCCTGTTCATGAGATACCACTCGCCGACGCCGCGGCTGCCGTCGAGTTTTGTTGAGTCAGCCGGCACGGCGTAGAGTCCCCAGTGGATGAACATGCCGAAGCGCGCATCCTGCCACCAGCGTGTGCGGGCGGCGAACTCCTCCGCCGTTTCAGCCGCGCAAGCCACTCCACAGGCAATCAGCACGCTCGCGCACGCGAGCGCTGCAGCCAGGAACCTCTTCATCAATCCGTTCCACATGTGATACCCTTTCATTGAGAAAGCGCAGGGTGCCGGTGAAAGCAACAATGCGACTTCGAAACAACGCGCGCCATGCGCAAACAGGCTTTACGCTCATCGAGCTTCTGGTCGTTATCGCCATTATCGCGATACTGGCCGCGATCCTCTTCCCGGTCTTCGCCCGGGCGCGCGAGCGCGGCCGCACCGCCATGTGCCTCTCCAACCTGCGCCAGCTCTCCCTCGCCGTCCGCACCTACGTGGACGACCATCAGGGGCGGATGTTCAACATCGGCGTCTATCACGACGCTAAGAATCCGAACTGGTGCGGCTCCAGCGACACCTTCCGGCCGGTGTATCCGGAAAAAGGGTCGCTCTGGCCGTACGTCAAGAGCGCCAAAGTATACCTCTGCCCCTCCGACAAGAACAAGCCCGCCTCGCAGATCAACGGCTCGCTGGCCGAGAAGAAGGGCTTCGCGCTGTCGTACAGCGTCAACGACGACCTGCACTATCAGAAGTTCGACTCCTGCCTGTCCGGCCGCGACCCCGCGCGCGTGATGCTGATGATCCACGAGCGCCGCAATGACGAAGGCGAGTACAGGGGCACGATCAACGACGGGCTCTACCTCTGGCTCAACCGCCCCGGCCGCACTCTGCACACGAACGACACGCCCGGCGGCGTCCATACCGACGGCACGACGCTGGTGTACTGCGACGGGCACGCCGCGCGCCTCAGCACCGAGCAGCTCATCCAGGACCAGAAGAACTTCGTCTGGGAAGTGAACTGGGTCCAGCCGTAGCTCAGGTGGCTACGGCTTCGGCAGATACACCGCGTAAACGTCCGGGCCGCACGCGACGGCAAGCATCCCTCTGCCGATGGCGGCGGCGGTGATGTCGTCCGGAAGCTCGGCGGCCGGCTCTACTTTGCGCGTCTTCAGGTCCATGGTGCGCAGCGTTTTTCCGCTTGCCCAGTAGAGTGCGCCGTCCGCGGCCGAAAGCGACTGAACCGAAACCGGAATCTCGTCCAGCTTCACGAACTCCTGTTTTCCTGTGTCGAACAACCGCAGCTTGCCGTTCACGGTCATCGCGAGCATCTTCGTCTTCGCATCGAGCACAAAGGCGCTTGCATTGGTGGCGCCTTCCAGTTCCACGGACTTCAGCACCTTGCGCGTGCTCCGGTCAATGATGCCGAAGCGCGCAAGCTCCCCCTTCTTGTTCGGGAGGCCATTGGCGCCCATGGACGTGCCGCAGTATATGAACCTGTCGTCCACCGCCACGCCGGAGATGGCCTGCTCAGCGAGCGGGTTCTCGATCAGCTCGGTCTTGCCGGTCTCCGGGTCGGTGACAGCTATCGCTCCGCCGTACTTGCCGTACTGCGCCATCCAACCCGAGTAGAGCATCCCGTCCGGCCCCACGCGGATTCCCGCAATCGGGCGAATGTATCCCCGGGACCCGAGGTGCGTGATGGTGACCGGGTTCTTGTTGTTCCACTGGTCCCAGGGCTGGCCCGGGTCGTAGCGCACGATGTCTCCGCCGGCGTAAGCCGCGGCGTACACGCAGCCTTTGTGGAAGCAGACGTCGTACACCTCGCCCCCGGCATCACACACCGTGCTCGTGTTTATGTATGTACGCGTTTCAGGGTCAAGGCTGAACAGCGTCTGGCCGAAATGCGGGCCGCCCCAGATGACGCCGTCCGGCGCGATTCGCAGAAACATCGTGGGCCGCGGTCCGGACTCGGCGGGGATGGGCGTCAGCTTCAGGGCGGTATCGCCGGGATTCAGAATGAACCAGTCCTGCCCGCGCACGCCCAGCAGCCGCCCCTTGCTGTCCTCCGCCAGAATCCGGGCGCGCAGGTCGAAGTCGGAGATGAGCGTGAGCTTCTCGTCGCCCTCGCGATAGCGCCAGACGGCCTTGCCCTGCCGCAGGATGAGCGTTTCCGGGGTCGTCACGTAGGTGTCCACGTTCCACGAGCCGCGCTCCGCGGGCGGTTCGGGGAACGGCAGTGGATGCACGGGTTTCAGATCCGGCCCGTGGAAGGCTTTGGACCCCGCCAGGAAGTACCCGTTCCACGAGACGCCCGAGGAGTCGGTCTCGAGGCCGGCCGGCGGCGCGGAGAACGTCCTGTCCGCGGGGTTGTAGATAAGGTTTCCGGGCTTTTCTGTACTAAAGTAGCACACTATCCTGCCCCCGGGCGTCGGCGACACGTAGCGGAGATAGAGATTGGGCGGGGAGGGCGCGCCGAGGTCTTCCACCTGCAGTGTCTTCAGATTGAGCGCGGCGAGCTTGCCCTTGCCGTACGTCCCGCCGTAGATTCGGCCGTCCGAGCCCATCGCCAGATTCCAGATGTAGCTCTCTCCCGGCACACCCACGCTGCGGGTGAACGCCATCGTCTTGAGGTCGAAGAGCATGAACTGCGCGTCGTAGAAAGTCCCGACCACCATCCGGTCGCCGGGAACTTCGCTCAGCGCCCAAGACCCGGCGCCTTTGGGCGCGTGGATGACCCGGCCGGTTCCCTTCTCGATGTCAATGACGACCAGCTCGCACCCGGTGGTCTCGTTCATGTTCGTGAGCATCAGAAGGTCGCGCCCGGTTGCGCGGTCCCTGACAACACGTCCGGCGAGCACGTTTCGCGCGCGGCAGGGCTGTGCCAGCTTCTCGACGCGAGCTTTGCCGGGGGCGGCATCGAGCGGCCCGGTAATCAACATCAGGGCGGCAAGCAGAAGAAGGGATAGATACAGCATAGTCTTTCCTGTTGCGTTCATCTGGTATGGGTTGCCTGTGAACGCCGCGGAATCCTGCCCGGCCTTCACCCGCGCGGGGCGAATCGGGTATGATGCAGCACAGCAATGAGCACCCTGACAAGCGCAATCGAACAGCTTCTTTTCGCCGCCCGGACGGGCGATGCCGCGGGTGTGCGCGCACTGATCGAGTCCGATCCGGGCCTGGCGCTTGCCTGCGACGAGGACGGCGAAACGGCACTCGCCGCCGCCGCGGCGCACGGCGAAAGCGAAATCTGCGGCATTCTGACGGCCGCCGGAGCCGAAGTGGACATACACGTCGCAAGCTCTCTGGGGCTGGCGGACGAGATTCAGAACATGCTCTGGGACGATCCGGAGCTGGTGCGCGCGCGGGACGGTTTTCGGCGGGCGACGCCGCTCTACTTCGCGGCCGAACAGAACCGGAAGGCAGCCGCCGCCGTGCTGCTCGATTTCGGGGCCGACCCGAACGCCGAGGCCGCATCGGGCGACACTCCCGTTCATGCCGCCGCCGCCGCTCCGGCGTTCCGTGCGATGGAGGTTCTGCTGGACAGGGGGGGCGCGGTCAACGCGCGCAACCATCGCAGACAGACGCCGCTTCACCGGGCGGTGGAGGAGCGGTGGGGCGAGGCGACGGAGGTCATCGGGCTGCTGCTTGCGGCGGGTGCGGATGTGAACGCGCGCGATGCCAACAGAGAGACGGCGCTGTCGCGCGCGCTCGACCGCAACAAGACGCACATCGTCGAGGTGCTGCGCAAAGCCGGCGCGAGGGAGTAGCCGCCACCACGTCATGCCGGGCTTGCCCCGGCATCCACGGGTTTCGGAGGTGGGCCCTGAATCAAGTTCAGGGTGACGTCTGGCGGCGGCCCGGGGACCCACGCCGCCAGAGCGCCCGCTCAGCCAGCGGCTTTCGGCGTAATCGTGAAAATCAGCTCCCCGGCGCCTATCTCCGAATACCAGATATCCCCGCCGCCGGGCGAGTTGGACGTCGTGGCGCCGTAGATGGCGCGGTAGGTGTTGTTGCCCAGATACTCCATCTCACCCGTGCCGTCAATTGTCGAGATGCCCAGAAAGTAGCAGTTCCTGTTCTTGTCGTTGTCCTTGCTGCCGTCGAGCAACACGGGACCTTCATCGCCCGAGAACCACGCCATCCCGTCGCGTGAGAACTGCAGAGAGGGCACATGCCGTCCCGAAGCGTCACCCGTGAAGGTGATGCGCACAAAGAGCGGGCCGCCCGGCGCCTGGCGGGCGTATGCAAGCTGGTTGCCGAGCTGCGAGAATGCCGCGCCCTTCTCGCGCAGACGCCAGTCGAACGAGCGGGGATCCGCGCTGCGAATACGGCTGTATCCGGTGAAGACGCCGTCCAGATTCACTCCCACGTACAGCCAGAACGGCCGCTTGTCTTTATCCCAGGGCACATACACCAGTTCCTGATGGTGCAACGCGGTGTTCTCGGGAGCATCCATGTTCACCACCACGCCCCGCGCTGCAAAGCGAGTCCAGTCGCTGCCGTTGCGGCTTGTAAAGAGCTGGATGCGATCCGCCCAGGCGGTGGCCTTCCTGCCCGGAATGTCTATGGGGCCGTCTTTGGTGATCTCCACCTGCGTGTAGAGGTAGTATGTGCCGTTGACCTTCATCACCTCAGGCTCGAGGCAGTTGCCGGCGTACCACTCGCCGGGCTTGCCCTGTTCAGCTCCGTTCCAGAACTCGGGCCTGTCGCGGGGCATGGTCCAGGTGCCGCCCGCGCCGGTCGGCGAGACATACTGCATCACGTGGTCGCCATCGGCGCGCTCCATGCCCGGTCTTTTCCAGCGTCCGCCCGTATACATCCGGTACCGGTCGCCGTCGCGTATGATATGCACGCTGTAGTCGTAGGCGGGTTCGCCGCCGGTGAGAGGACGGTTGACCGCGGATTTCGCGCCATGGAAGACGCTCTTGAAAGAGATGCTTTCGATCTCCGGCAGATTGCTGAAGTGCAGAGAGCTCTCTTTGTAGTTGGGCTTAGTCTCTCCCGCCGAACACGCCGCGAGAGACGCCGCTACCAGAACCGCTGCTGCACCTACGCTTAGCCTGCAGAACATTCGCTGACTCCTGACGGCATTGTGCTTACTGCCCCAGACAGACGCCGCCCGCGAGAGAGCCACGCTGCCCCGGCAGAAGGAGAAGCTGTGAAGACGAGGTGGTGCGCGGCCGTGCTACAAGCCAAGCAACTGGCGCTTCTTGTGCTCGAACTCCTCACGTGTGATCAGCTCATTATCAAGCAAGACAGCGAGTTTGGCGATCTCGTCTGCTACCGAGGAGGTGGGCGCGGTGGGCGTGGCACTTGTTGCCTCCGATAGGCGTCCCTCAACAGCAGCCTTTACCCGTTCAAACATTGGCTGCTGCACTGATGTGAACATAACGCTATTCTCGTCGGACACGGCATCAAAGAGCCCGCCCTTTGTCTCCAGACCGCCTTGGAATGCGAACTGGATATAGCCGTTTGTAATGGACCCGGCGCGTCTGAACTGAACCGACGAAATCTGCCTAATCTGAATCGTCTTGTCGCCTTTCAACCCTTGCGTCAGGAAGGCCAAGCCGCCTTTCCGCTTGATTACCACAGTTTCACGGTAGACGGTGACCTGGCCGTTGACGCCAGATGCCGTGACAACGCCATCCGCGTCGCTAGAGGGGCCGTCACCGCCGCCCTGAGATGCCGTCGCGTTGGTAGTAGGATGGCCTCCTGCAGGCGGAGCCGTAAGTGGCCGACAGGCTGCGCAAGCACCGTTGCCCGAGCAGGCAGCACAGATTAGCCGACCGCAGACGGGGCAACGGTACCGAGCCTCATTGACACCACACAGATGACACACATGCATGACAGTACCTATAATCCGACCACCGCAAGCGGCAGCCCAGAGATCGTGAGGCAGTACACTAGAACCCCGTTACGCCCTTCAGCCGCGCCTTACTGGCGTTGTCCTCGATAACCATGGCCTCAAACTTCCAAGTTGAATGCGGTTCGACATTGTTGACATTGGCAAGAGTACTCCCAACTTGGACATCTTGTGAGTCATAGAGGTTGAACTCGACTTGCACGTAACCGTACTCTCGGTTGGTGTTGTTGCGTACAGTGCCGCTGATCACTCTATTGCCATACTCTGCCGTGGCCCAAGACCACTCTACGACAGCCAAGTCCTCGCTCGGGGCTCGCCTTGCACCCGAAGAGCCGTTGGCTGGCCCTGATGAGCCCGGTGGGCGCTGGGAGGCATTGTCGCCTATCGAGCCAATGACCGCAGCGATGATCAACAAGCTGAGGCATCCAAGGCACGACCACATGCCGGCTTTGGCGGTCGGGGAAGGCTGATCGCGTGAATCTGCGGGCGGTGGAGCGATCCCTGCGACGGCCGGGGCCGGGTTTCTGCCCAGCCCCGGCCGGCATTGGACGCAGGCACCGTTGCTGGAGCAAGTGGCACAGATCAATCGGCCGCAATCGGGACACTTGTATTGCGCGACACGGGTTGTGCAAATGCCACACAGAGGGGCCATATGCTATCTCCTCCTGGAACCACGTTCTATTCGGCGTCCGTGTAAGACCAGCCGACAACTAATACTAGAAGATGTGACGAAGGGTGTCAAGCTGCTCAATACTGCCCGCGTGTGGCGTCTGTCCACTGACAGCTTCCCGCTCTCGCTCGTGTAGTAGAGCACCGGCGCCGCCATGCGCGACAGAAGCATCGGGCGGCAGCGCGCCGCCGCGGCCCGATCTGCTGCCACCCGGCCAGCTTCGAGCCGTCCAGGATCGCTGTGAAGCCGTGTTCGATCGTGTCCTACTTCTCCTGCGCCTTCGTCTGTTTGTTCCGTGCCGCCGTGACACTCGCCGCAATGTCGAACCCGAGCGGCTGCCCTGATGAGATCTTGCGCCGGGCGGCTCTGACCGCGCTCTCAACCCCCGCGGGGATGTTGCCATGCCACCAGTCCATCCGCTCGCTGTAGAACCACGTGTACTCATCGCAGCTCGCCAGCGCCCAGTACGTGTTGTGCTCGAGCATATCGCGCCGCTCGCGCGCAGACATGTAGTGGCTGAGCTGGGGATCGGTTCGCAGGTCGAGCGCCTGGTCGAGGTACACGGACATTCCGGCCTGCGTGTTGCGCGCCACAATCCTGGCGTTCCCGGGCAGCACGAGGCGCAGCGCATCCTGCTCGATGAATCTCCTGCTTCGCGCGAACTCCTGCTGGCCGGTGAAGTAGTACGCCATCTCGTTGCCGTCAATCACCGAGTCGCGGGCGGCGGCGATGGTGATGCCTTCCATGAAGGGCACGAGGAGCGCCCATTCCTGGTTCGGCCACCCGGCCCGCACCGTGTCAAGGTCCCCTGCCGGACTGAACTGCAGCGGCGTGCTGATACCGAAGAAGGTCAGGAGCTTGATGTCGGGCTTGCTCGATCGCAGGGCTCGCATGAACTGCTCTCCGCGTTTTCGAACCAACGCCGCGACCTCTTCGTAGCTCTGTTGCCCGTAGCTCTCGCGCCAGCGCCAGGGGTTCGGCCCGTACGGCTCCGGGTCGAAGACCACCCCGGCACACCGCCCGGCCCTGACAGCTTCTGATACCGCGCGCATGTTCTGCTCGATTACACCCCAGTGCTCGTCGCTGGTGAACTGCATTCCATGCTGGTTGGCGGCGAACAGCACCAGGAAGTTGTCCGTGAACTTCTCCCACCGGATACCCTTCAGCACCTCCGTCTGCTCTTTGAGAGCCTTCTCGTCCCAGAGCTTCGTGTCGAAGGCGTGATCGAGCCCTTGCGTACGGAACATGATCCCGTCGAAGGGCTTCATCTCCATCTCGCGGATGTGCTCGCGCACGAACTCCGGCGTGGGCGTATCCCATCCGTATTCAATGAGCTTCTTCAACGGCGTCCGCTCGGCCGTGGCCGGACAGGCGGCAATGACCGACAGTAACGCTGGAAGCCCAAGCGTGAACACCAGCAGCGCAAGTTTCATATCATTCCCTCCCGATCACCGGTTGCCGATCTGCCCCTACAGCTTCCCGCTCTCGCTCATGTAGTAGAGCACCGGCACCGCCATCCTCGATAACAGCGTCGAGGCGACCTCGCCCGCCATCAGGGATATTGCCAGCCCCTGGAAAATGGGGTCCATCAGGATCACCGACGCGCCGACCATAACCGCCGCCGCGGTCAGAAGCATCGGGCGGAAGCGCACCGCCCCGGCGTCCACAACGGCCTCCTCGAGCGGCATCCCCTGCTTGCGCCGCAGCTCGATGAAGTCCACCAGAATAATCGAGTTGCGCACGATAATGCCCGCACCCGCAATGAAGCCGATCATGGACGTGGCGGTGAAGAACGCCCCCATCATCCAGTGCGCGGGCAGAATCCCCACCAGCGTCAGCGGTATGGGCGCCATAATCACAAGCGGCGTCCGGAACGACTGGAACCAGGCGACGACCAGAATGTAGATCAGCACGAGCACCGCCGCGAACGCCAGCCCCATGTCGCGGAACACCTCGTACGTGATGTGCCACTCTCCGTCCCACTTCATCGCGTAGCGCGTGGTGTCGAACGGAGCCGCCGTCGAGAACCGCTTCAGCTCGTAGCCCACCGGCGTCTTCATCTTGCTGATCGCCCGGTTCATCTTGAGGATGGCGTACACCGGGCTCTCCTGCGAGCCCGTGACGTCGCCCGTAACATAGACGACGGGCTTCAGGTTTTTGTGATAGATGCTGAGGTCCTGCGTGGTGTCGCGCACCTGCACAAGCTCGCCCAGCGGCACCAGGTTTCCCGAAACCCCCTGCACCTGGATGTTGAGGATGTCCTGAAGGCTCGAGCGCTGTTCCAGCGGCAGCTGCAGGTGGATGGGCACGTCCTCCCTTGCTTCGGGGATATGCGCCAGGTCTCCGCCGCCGCCGCCCACCGCCAGCGCGATGGTGCCCGCAATCTGCTCGGCCGATATCCCGCTGAGCGCCGCCTTCTCCCTGTCGGGGATAAGCTCGTACTTCTTCTGGTCCGCTTCCACGAACCAGTCCACGTCCGTCACGCCCTCCGTGCTCTCGAAGACGTCGCGCACCTGCTTTGCTATCTTCCATCGCATCTGGTCGTCCGGCCCGTACACCTCCGCGACCAGCGTCTGCAGCACGGGGGGCCCGGGCGGAACCTCCGCCACCTTCGCGTTCGCGCCGTACCTGTGCGCGATCTCGTGCACCTTCGGCCTCACGGCTTTGGCGATGGCGTGGCTCTGGCGCTTGCGATGGTGCTTAGGCGTCAGGTTCACCTGAATGTCCGCGACATTGCAGCCCCGCCGCAGGAAATAGTGCCGCACGAGCCCGTTGAAGTTGTACGGGCTGGCCGTTCCGGCGTAGGTCTCGACGTCCGTCACTTCGGGTATCGTCCGCAGGTAGGCGGCGATAGCGCCGGTTGCGGCGGCGGTCTGCTCGAGCGTCGTGCCGGCGGGCATGTCCACCACCACCTGAAACTCGCTCTTGTTGTCGAACGGAAGCATCTTCACGGTCACGAGCTTCAGCGGAAGCAGGGCGATGGCGGCGAGCAGCAGCACCAGCACCAGCAGCAGGAATTGATGCCGCTTCACGGCGCTCGACACGAGAGAAGTCATGAGCCGGCGGTACCAGCGCGTCGCCGCGCCCTCTTTCGCCGGGTCATGCTCGTCAGAATGCCCGCCGCCGTCTCCGGTGGTGTGCGAGCGCAGAAGCCGCAGCGCCGCCCACGGCGAGATGATGAACGCAATCAGCAGCGAGAAGATCATGGCCGCCGTCGCGCCGACGGGAATCGGGAGCATATACGGCCCCATCAGCCCGCCCACAAACGCAAGCGGCAGAATGGCGGCGATGACGGCGAATGTCGCCAGGATTGTCGGGTTGCCGACCTCGTCCACCGCCTCCGACGCCACGTCCATAAGCGCGCGGCCCCTGTTTTCGGGCATGCGGAAGTGCCGCACGATGTTCTCGACCACCACAATCGCGTCGTCCACCAGAATACCGATGGAGAAGATCAGCGCGAACAGCGTGATGCGGTTCAGCGTGTAGCCGTACATGTAGAACACGAGCAGCGTGAGCGCGAGCGTCACCGGCACGGCTATCGCGACGACGATGGACTCGCGCCTGCCGAGCGCAAAGGCAATGAGCAGCGTAACCGAGACGATGGCGATCATCATGTGAAGCAGAAGCTCGTTCGACTTCTCGGTGGCGGTCTCGCCGTAGTTGCGCGTAATGGTGTAGTGGACGTCCGGCGGGATAACCGTCCCCTCCAGCGTCTTCACTTTCGCCAGCACATGGTGGGCCACGTTGATGGCGTTCTTGCCCTGGCGTTTGGCGACGGAGAGGGTCACCGCCGGGTATGTGCCCTTCGCGTCCGGGTGCATCCCTTCCTCGTGCGCCGCCTCTCCAAACGCGATGTTGACGTAGCTGGCGGGCTCCTCCGGCCCGTCCTCTATGGAAGCGACATCGCGCAGAAACACCGGCCCGCCGCTTCCCGCGCCCACCACTACGCTGCCCACGTCCTCCGGCGTCCTCAGGAATTCGCCCGTCTGCACGGCGAAGTTGTAGTTGCCGCTGGCGATGTGCCCGGTCGGGTACTGCGTGTTCGCGCCCTTCAACGCCTGCTGCACCGCTCCCGGCGAAAGGCCGTGCCCGGAGAGCTTCGACGCGTCGAGCGTCACCCGCACCTGCCGCCTCTGCCCGCCGATGATCGCCGTTTCCGAGACATCGGCGACTGCCTTCACCTCCGAGTCCACCCGCGACGCGAGCCGCCTGAGCTGGTATCCGTTGTAGCCCTTGCCCCAGAACGTGAGGGCAAGAATCGGGACGTCGTCAATGGATCGCGGCTTGACGAGAGGCTGGCTCACGCCCGGCGGAATTTTGTCGAAGTTCGAGTAGAGCTTGTTGTAGATCTTGACGATGCTGTCTTCGTTGTCCTGGCCCACCAGAAACCGGACGATCGTCATGGAGCCGCCCGCGCTCGAAGTCGAGTAGACGTACTCCACCCCCGGAATCTCCCAGATCAGCTTCTCCATCGGGGTGGTGACGCGCTGCTCCACCTCCTTCGCGCTCGCGCCGGGGAACTGCACGAACACATCCACCATCGGCACAATGATCTGCGGCTCTTCTTCGCGGGGGGTCATCACGACCGCAAAGAGCCCCAGAAGCACGGATGCCGTGATGATAAGGGGCGTCAGCTTGGAGTCTATGAAGTAGTGGGCGATTCTGCCCGCGAGGCCGAGGCGGTGCTGCATTATCTGTCCTCGGCCCGCACCGGGACGCCATCATCGAGCACGCCGGTGTTTTCGACAATGACGCGGTCATCGGGTTCGAGGCCCGATAGAATCTCGATGCCGTCCCCGGCCCGCCGTCCGATCTTCACGTTGCGCATCCGCGCCCTGTCTTCGCCGTCCACGATAAAGACCGTGGGCAGGCCGCCCGTGTCGCGAAGCGCTTCTTCGGGAAGGATGAATCCGCTCGAGTAGCCTGCCGGGAAGCTGATGCGCCCGAACTCGCCCGAGCGCGCGCCGAGATCATCCGGCAGTTCCACCTTCACGACGAACTTCCGGCTCGACGGGTCTCCGGCCGGCGAAACGACCGCCACCGTGCCTTCGCCCGCCCTGCCCGCCGCTCCGATTCGAACCTGCACCTTCCTGCCGGGGCGAATGAGCGCCGCCGAGCTTGCGGGCACGTCTGCCTCGAGCCGGAACTTCGAGTCGGCCTGCACCGCGATGACCGGCACGCCGGGGGAAACCGTGTCGCCCGGATCAACCATCCGCCGGGAGACCACCCCGGACATGGGCGATGTGATGGTCGCGTAGCTGAGCTGCGTCCGCGAAAGCTCGACCGCCGCGCGCGCCTGTTTTACCTGCGACTCGGCGACACGGGCGTTGCTGACGCTCATTTTGTCCTGCGCGGCCGATGCCCTTGCCAGGCGCAGGGCCTCCTCGGCCTGGCGCACCTGCTGCTCGGCTGCCCTGATCTCCTGCTGGCGCGAGCCTTCTTCTGTGAGGCTGGCCTGCTCCTGAGCCGCTTCGAACTGCGCCTTTGCGACATCGTAGGCGGTCTGCGCTGCGTCCAGCCTCTGCCGCGGGACGACATCCTGCGCCTGCAGGCGCTTCATCCTGTCGAGCTCGGTCTCAGCGTTCTTGAGCTGCGCCTCGGCCTGCACGACTCCCAGCCTCGCCTGCGCCCGCTGCTGCGAACGCGGCCCCGCCCTGACAAGCGAAAGCTGCTCCCGCGCTGCTTTCAGCGCGGCCTCGGCGGTGGCGATTCCGGTGCTGGTCTGGGCGGTCTGAAGCTCAATGGCGGTCCTTGCGCGGCCCGCCCCGGCGATGGCCGCGCTCAGGCCGGCCTCGGCCTGCGCAAGCTGCGCCCGCAGATCGCGCGACTCCAGCCGCACCAGCACCTGCCCCGCACGCACCCGATCGCCCTCGCGCACCAGCACCGCCGCCACGTTGCTCATAATCTTGGGCGCGATTGTGGACTCGGTCACCGGGCGCACCGTGCCCGATGCTGTCACCTCGTCCGGCAGGGCGGATTTGCCGATGGTCACCGTCTGAACCGAAATCGCGGCCGCCGGGACGGCCTCGCCTTCGTGCTTGCCGCCGCCGCGCCCGAAGATTGCCCACGCGAGTATCGCGAGCACAACAGCGCCCGCCGCCCAGAGCCACTTCTTTGCCCGGGCGGAAGGCTTATGAGAGCTTGAAGTCAAAGGTTTCTCTCCCCTACTTTAGACCCGCGGCCCTGAGAATGGCCATCATCGGACACCAGTTCGTGAAGCCGGACTGAAACAGGTTCAGCCCCACGAACGCCGTGAACCAGTACCAGTTCGGGTTCACAGTGTAGCCCAGGACAACGCTCAGCATTATGAAGACGCCCGCTATCAGACGCAGCGCTCTTTCAACCGTCATTGTCAGTTCCTTCCCTTTGCTGTCAGGGCGCCGGTCTGCCCGAACGCCCGCAGGAGGTTCACCTCCGCGATTTTGACGTCATACTCCGCCGCCAGCCTGCCCGCCCTGGCCCCCGTGAGCGCGGCCTCGCCGGAGAGCACGTCGGTGAGCGGGGTGATGCCCTCTTTGTAGCCGGCTTCCAGCGCCCGCAGGCTTTCCTCGGCGGAGGAGACCTGTGTGGCCGTGGCATCGAGGCGGGCTTGCGCCGATTCGAGATTGAGTTGCGCCGAGCGCTGCTCGAACTCCACGTTTCGCTTCTGCGCTTCCAGGTCTTGCCCGGCTTTGCGCGCGGACGCTTCGGCCTCGCTGATGCTGTCGCGCGTAAGTCCGCCATCGAAGACATTCAGCTTAGCGACGACGCCGGCCAGGAACGTGTTGGATGTGCGGGGGAAACCGGCCCCGGAGGGTTCGTGGTAATAGTCCGCGGCGAGCGCCACCGTTGGCAGGCGGCTCGCCCTTGCGGCCCGGACGCCCTCATCGGCCGCGCGCGCGGAGGCGGCAGCCGCCGCGACCTCCGGCCGCGATTCCAGCCCATCGCCGCGCGGCGGGCCCGGAACCTCGTCGTCGGCCTTGCTGGCCAGGGAGATTGCCGTGTCCGCCGGCAGCCCGATGGCCGTGCGAAGGGCGGCCAGCGCAACGGATGAGTCGTTCTCCGCCGAAATCAGGTCGGCCCTGGCGCCCGCTAGCGCAACCTCAGCGCGAAGGACGTCGGTCTTCGTCGCGACTCCTGTTTCGTGGCGCTTCTTCGCGGCATCGTAGCTTGCTTCCAGAGAGCGGACGCTCGCCTTGTGGACGGCGGTCATCTCGCTGGCCTGCCGCGCGCGGAAATAGGCCACCGCCACGGTCGCCGTGACGTCCGCCTGCGCGGCTTTCAGTCCGTGGCCGGCCGCCACGCGGCCCTGCTCGGCGCGCCTGACGTTTGCCTGCGCCTGCCCGCCCGAGTAGAGCAACTGCTGCAACTCGACGCGGTTAACGACGGTGCTGCGCTCCCAGACGGGCGTCGTCCCGAACATCGTCGGGTCGCTCAGATAGCTGTAGCCGCTCTGCAGGCCCAGTGTCGGATACAGGGCGCTTCTTGCTTTGCCGACGCCAGCCTTCGCGGCGTCGGCCGCCGCGCCCGCGCCGCCGATCAGCGGGCTCTTCTCCAGAGCCATCCGCACGGCGGTGTCCAGATCAAGCCCGGCCGCAGTGTCGGCGGCACGACAGACTGGCGCAACCGTGCACAAACCGGCAGCTATTATAGCGGCGATGAACAGGCGCATAGAGCTCACTCTCCAATCACAGGGATTGCTGGTAGTAGTTCTCCCTCCATAACGCAGATATCCTGCCGGGCGGTTCCTATTGTTCCGAGCCAGGGGCGGGAATTGGCGTTGGGCAAAGACGCACAAAAAGGCCGGACCGGGGTACGAAACCCACGGCCCGGCCGCCAATTTCAACAATCGGTCAGAACCTAGCGAACCTGGCCGCCAGCGCCCTGGCCCAGCCCGGCGCCGCAGGGACCACGGCCCTGGCCAGTTCCGCCAGCGCCGCGTCCGAGGCCCTGTCCGTCACCGTAGCCGCCACGGCCCATGCGCTGGCCGCGCATCCCGGCTCCGGCGCCATTGCCCAGCCCGGCGCCGCAGGGACCGCGCCCCAGGGCGGGTCCGCCGATCCCGGCGCCGGCGCCACAGCCATACTGGGCACACTTAGCGCGCTGTTCCGGCGTGAGCACGTTCTGAACCGCAGCCTGCGAGCGGGCGGTCTGGTCACGAAGCTGTGTCCGAAGCTGCTCAGCCTCAGCCGTCTTCTGATTGATCAGCGCCTGATCCGGGTTCGCCTGCGCACGAAGCCCTGCAATCTCCCTCATTCGGGCCTGCAGTTCCGTGCGAAGAGCGGCAGTCTCATTCATGTTCGCATTTCGAATACCTGCGATCTGGTCCATCTGGGCCTGCGAAAGCCCGAGGGTGGCCTGGCAGGCAAGCGGGGCGGTTGCCGGAGGCCCCTGCTGCTGCTTGCCACCACGCCCCTGCGCCATCGCCGCGACGGCGCTGAGAGCGACGAGCAGAACCAGTGCATAGATCAGAGTGTTTCTTCTCATTGTGGTTATCCCTTCTATTTGAGGTGTTTCATCCTTCCAAGACCCCCACCCCGTCCCTGTCCTCCGCCCATTCGACCCATGCCGGCGCCCTGCTGGCAGAACCGCTGTCCGACCGTATCGAACAGCTTTGCCTGCTGCGCCTCGGAAAGCACGGGCTTGATATTCAGCAAATACTCCGCGGCGCTGCGCTGCATACGAGCCTGAGCCCGGCCGACGTCTTCCAGCGCCGCGTCAACGTCTTCCCGGTAAGGCCGGGGCTGCCTCAGCGCGTCCATAAGCCTGGCGCGGGATTCCTGCAAGTCTTCCCGTGCAGCCATCTGCTCTGTGCAGTAATTCTCGCAAATGGGGGCGGCCTGTTCCTGCTGTTCGAGCGTCAGATCGAGAAAGCTCGTCAGCACAGCCGAACTCTGGCAAGGAGCCCGGGAAACGTTTGCTGCGCGCTGTGATGTGATGGCCGCTGATACCCCAAACGATGCTGCCGCCAGGATAGCGAGCACAAGTGCGCCTGCAACCCATCGTGTGGCGTTCATTGCGTCACCTGCCCTTCGGTTTCCAGCCCGGCGTCACTAATATGCAACGCCTCGGCCAGCCCGCTGTCAAAAGCATCGAGTCCAAGTGACGTCGCAACGGTGTCGGCGGACACGGTCAGAGCTGGCTGACGGGCAGCGCTCCCGGCGCCGTAATAGACGCCCGAGACGCTGCCGCCGGCAACCGCGGCGATTGCCATTGCCGTTGCCGCCAGCCTCGAAACGGGAGGAAAGAGCGACATCAGCGGGCTCTGGCTGCGAAGGCTTGCGCGTTCACGGATGTCGGCCATCGTGAACGCAGGTGCTATCTCGGGGACAACCCCGAGCGCATCCGATGCGCGCCGCAGAGACTGGCTCAGTCCCCGGCACGAGTTGCACGATTCCAGATGACTCCGCAGAAGCTCGGTCTTCTGGCTGTCAAGCTCGCCATCAATGTGCGCCGGGATAAGTTTTCTCGCAGATTTGCAGTTCATTTCCGCGTCTCTCACTATCTGTAACGTCACGGGCCCCCCGAAACTTGCGGCGCGCCCGCGTTTTTCTTTAGTCTTTCTTGCCGCCCGCCGGGTGCTCCGCCGCTTCGACATAGCCGGACAGCGCCCGCCTGAGAGCGTCTTTCGCCCGGAAGAGCAGTGATTCCACCGCCGGGACGCTCGTGTTGAGCACGGCGGCGATCTGCTTGTAGGAGAGTTCCTCGTACCGCTGAAGCACCACGGCTATCCGCTGGTTCGGGGGCAGCGACGCGATCGCCGCGCGCACCTGCCGCGCAAGCTCGTCCGATGCGGCCTGAGCCTCCGGCGAGGCGGACTCGTCCGCGGGCATCTGTGTCAGTTCCGCCTCGGGCGCCAGCCGCCAGCGGCGCCGCTTTCTCAGCGCGTCCATGCAGGCGTTTGCGGTGACGCGGTAGAGCCAGGTGGAGAACTCGGCGTCCGGGCGATAGCCCCGCGCCGACGTGTAGAGCTTGACGAAGACTTCCTGCGCGGCGTCCTGGGCGGCGTCGGCATCTCCCAGAAAGCGCCAGGCGATGTTGACGACGCGCGCGCGATACCGCTCGAAGAGCGCCTGGAAGGCGCCCTCGTCTCCGCGCTGCCACGCAGCGATAAGTTGACTGTCGGGAGTCGGCATTCGCGTATGCTCGATTCAGCGGACGGCGTCACCGCATACTATCACGATTTGCGGACGGGTGCGGCACGGCCCATCTGAACCGCGGATGTGATGACATCAGGCCTTCCTCAAGTAATCGTGAGTTATTCGCAGGCTCTGGCGGTTTTGCCGCGTCCCCCGGGTGCTATGATTAGTGGCAGGTTCGCCGCTGACTCCCGGCAACGGGGTGGGACACATCCTTCTGACAGGCCCCGGCGTCCGGGACAGCGGCGGAAACATCAAAGGAGAGTAAAAACATGTCTTTCTCAAGAGTTGTGCGCGCGGCGCTCAGTCTCGCGCTCCTGCTGTCGGTTTCGGTGGCGGCCGGAGCAGCAGTGTTTGTCTCGTCTGGAGACACGGTGTGGCGCATGGACGACGGGCTCACCGCCATCGAGGCGGCGCAGAGCGGGTTCACCGGTGTGGCTGCCCTGGCGGCCCAACCGATCGGCAGTGTCCTGATCGGCTCGGCTGGCAGTCTGCAGCGCTGGGACGCGAACCTTACGGGCATGCTCGGGAGCGCGAACTTCGGCGGCATCGTGGCCGCCCTTGCGGTGTGGCCCGACAGCACGGTCGGCGCGGCCGCAACCAACGGAGACGTGGTGAGGATGGATCCCGCAATCAGCACCACGCTAGCCATCACCGGCGGCGCGGGATCGCCCGCGGGCATAGCGGTTATGCCGGATGGCAGCTTCGTCCTTGCCAGCGCCTCCATGGGCACGGTATTCCACATGGACTCTGGCATAACCACGTCTCACTGGACCGGCGGTTATGGCGTTCTCTCGGGGGTTGACACCACGTCCGACAGCCAGACGGTAATCGGCGGCAGCGGCCTTAACATGGTCTGGCGTCTGGACCCGACCTGCACCTTCTTCACGGGATCGATGTCGGGGTTCCCCGGGGTCACGACGGTCAAGGTCGGCGCGGATGACTCGATCTACATCGGAACGTTGGGTGACACGCTTTACCGGATGGATACCGCCTTCGCCTCGTTCCTCGGCATGCAGACAGGCGTCGGGCCGATCACAGCCATGGATATCATGATCGATGGCTCGGTGCTCGTCGGCAATGCGGCGGGCAAGGTGACCCGGTACGACGCGGGCCTCACCACGGTGCTCGGACAGTACGATTTCGGCGTCCCCATCACCAGTCTCGCTGGCGAGGTGGTGCCGGAGCCGGCCTCGCTGACTGCGCTCGCGGCCGGGCTGGTTGGTCTTCTCGGACTGAGGCGGCGCAAGAGCTAATCGCTCAGCAACGGCTTTGAAACGAGTTCTGGAGGGCCGCCCTTATCAACGGGGCGGCCCTTCGGCCGTCAGAGGCCCTGAGCCGCGGAGGAGACGAGAAGCTGCGCCTTCAGGCCGTCGTCTGTCCGGTAGCAGGAGGAGACGCCTGTGAGGAGTACGTGACTCCACGACGGGCCGGGCGCCACAGGACTCTCGAAGACACATCTCAGCGCCCCGGACCCGTCTTCGATAACCATCTCGCCCACCTCGGGGTCCAGAGTAACGACGCGGCCCCATACCCGCACGAGCAGCCCCGTGTTGCTGGCGCCCACCACCGGGCCGCCCACGGCTTCCTGAAGCCCGGCGCTCACTGCGTCGAGCCAGAAGTTCTGGTACCCGCCGTCGAAGGTGAGCAGAATGGGTTTAGCCGGCGCGGGCGCGAGGCCCGCGCGGATGTCCATCAGCTCCTGGCAGGTGAGCGCGGTGTAGCCGTAAGCCTTCAGGGCCGTAAGCTGGGCGCGGAGCATGTCCGTCGTGTTCCAGTACTGCGAATACAGCGCGTCGCCGATCTTGTGGTACATCAGAATCGGCACGCGCACGGGCATCGGCGCCAGCATCTTCAGGATGTCGCTGCGCTTAAGGCTGGCCGACTCGCTCGCATCCCAGCGCACGACGTACGTGATGTCGTAGAACACGGAAGCGCCGCTGCTGGCGTAGGGAGGGAGGTTGATCCTGAACTGCCGGTAGTACCAGTTTGTGCCGGGCTGAACCGCGACGGACACGCCCGCGGGGATATCGTCCTTCACCACCTCGGATGCCGGGCCGGTCATCGAGGCGCCCAGGAGCGCGGTCAGGGCAGAATCGCTGGTGATCTGGTAGCCGAGCGTCACCATCACCCCGTCGCGCGCCTCGACGGCCGAAACGGTCGTGTCCGCTATGGAAAGCGTGGCCGCCGGAGCGCTGGAACAGGCGGCTATGGCGGCGGCAATTGCGAAAGCGGCAATGCGAAACGTGTTCATGGGGCGGTCAAGCCTCCTTTGCAGGCTCCATTCTAGCACGGGCGGGGTATACTGGCGGCATGGCGAAGAAATCGGAAACGAGCGCGCCCCGGTGGCACGAGGAGTGGGCCGGCCGGGTCTGCACCCCGGAGGCCATGGTGCGTTTCGTGAACGCGGTGGGCGTGTGCACCACGAGGCCACTGGCCGGGTTTGCCGGGTTCCCCTGCCAGTCGGAGGCGCTTGGCCCCGTCCCTCCCGGGGCGTCCGACCCCTGGTTCTGGAAGGACGACCTGCACGTAGAGAAGCGGATCTACTACACCCGTGTTTTCAAGGGCGAGCCGGGTTTTCTGTCGCTGGAGATGCTGCCCGCATTCATCGCGACGAACGGGATGGTCGTGGATGAGCTTCTCTACTGCGGCGCCATGACCCCCGAAGCGCAGCAGATCTACGCGGCTATCGAGGCACAGGGGCCGATTCCCATTCGCGACCTGAAGCGAATGCTGACGCCGGATGCCGCGCGTTCGGTTGACCGGGAGCTGCACGCTCTGGAGCGCAGGTTCATCATCACCAAGACAGCCATCAGCGGGCGCACGCGGCATACGTATGGCTATGTGTGGGACCTGGTGGAGCGCTGGATGCCCGAGATGCTCGCCGCCGCCGACCGCATGGGGCACACAAAGGCGCGGGCACGGATCCGCAAGCATCTGGCGGCTTACGGCATCGGCGCGGACTCGCCGTTCTACGGCCGGGTGCTCGGCTGGCAGGAGTGACCGGGCGCCTCAGCCCGGCTTGCGCCCGGCCACGAGGAAGACCGTGAACTCGCGGAGCCCTTTTCCCTTCGCGGGCTTCTCGAGCGTATGGGCAGTCTCGCAAGTGACATCCTCGAGCCCGCAAGTCACAAACAGCCCCGCCATCCCGGCCCGCTCGAACCCTTTGTGATACACCCCGGTGGGGTCCTCGTGAAACTCACCATCGTCCGGGTCGAGGTCGGCCACGGCCAGCCAGCCGCCCGGCCGCAGCATCCCGGTGAGGGCCGCAACAATCGAGGGTACGTTCTCGATATGGTGCATTGTCATTGCCGAAACGATGAGGCCGAACTGGTCGCCGGGCGGCGGCTCGCGTTCGAGGTCGAGCAGCAGCGTCCTGACCCCTGCCAGCCCGCTCGCCGCGATCTTCCCCTCGATCTGCGCGAGCATTCCGGGCGAGCTGTCGGCGGCGGCAATGCTCCCCACGTGCGGCTGTATGCCAAGCGTGATCAGGCCGGTGCCGGCGCCGTAATCGAGCGCGTGCATGCCGGGTGTAGTCGGGACGCGCTCGAGTATCGCCTGTGTGATGGCTCGCGCGAGCGCGATGCGGGCAGGAACGTTGTCCCACGCGCCGGCCTCGGTGTCGAAATCTCGTCTGGACGTAATGGTCAAGAGGATTCTCCCCGTGAGTGCTTCGCGCCCGGTCTGCGGCACTCCTGCGGACACTGCGGAGACGCCGTTCCCGGGCAGGGCGCCCGTCGGGTGACAGTGAGCATTTGCGCAGGCGGCGGCGTGCGGCTAAGATGCGGCTGTGCGGGCCTGCCGCTCGCCGGGATCGAGGAAGTACGATGTGTGTCTGCGTTATTGCCTGCCTTGCGGTCTTTGCGGCAACGGGAGTCTCCGCCGCCCCGGTGGAGATGTACGGCGTGTACGAGGCCTCCTTCACCAGCAGCCGCGCGTATGAGAACCCGTCGCAAGATGTCGAGACCGCGGTCGAGTTCGTCTCCCCCGCGGGCAAACGGACTGGCGCCGACACGTTCTGGGACGGCGGCGGCGTCTGGCGGGTGCGCTTCAGCCCGGATGAGACGGGAACGTGGCGGTGGACGTCCCGCTGCTCAGACGCCTCGAACGCCGGGCTTCACGGGCGCTCAGGCTCGTTTCAGTGCAAACCGTACCGGGGAAGCAACCCGCTTCGCCTCCACGGCCCGCTGAAGCTTTCGCCAACGCGACGATACCTTGCTCACGTGGACGGGACGCCGTTCTTCTGGCTTGCCGATACAGCCTGGAACGGGGTGCTGAAGGCGAACCCGGACGACTGGGAAAAGTATCTGTCCTCGCGCCGAAAGCAGGGCTTCACCGCCGTGCAGTTTGTCTCGACCCCCTGGCGGTCGTTCGATGTGGATTCGCACGGCGAAACGGCGTTCACCGGAACGGAGGATTTCCGCATCAATCCGGGTTTCTTCCGCCGCCTTGACGGCAGGGTGCAGGCGATCAACAGCCACGGGATGGTTGCCGCTCCCGTGGTGCTGTGGGCCGTCGGCAAGAGCGATCCGGGGCAGGCTCTGAGCGAAAAGAACGCGATCAGGCTCTCGAAATACATCGTGGCGCGGTGGGGAGCGCACAACGTCGTCTGGATGCTCGGTGGTGACGGGAACTACGGCGGCGAGCGGGCCGGGCGCTGGAAGACGATTGGGCGAGCGGTATTTGGTGACAGGCCAGCGCGTCTGGCAACCATGCACCCCGGCGGGCTGCAGTGGCCTGTGGAGGAGTTCCGCCGTGAAGCCTGGTACAGCATCGCCGGCTACCAGAGCGGTCACGGCGATTCTGCCCGCGCCGTGCGTTGGCTGGTGGAGGGTCCTCCGGCAACAGAATGGGACAGGCGCCCGGCGCTTCCGTTTATCAACCTGGAGCCAAATTACGAGGCGATACTCGCTTACGAATCGAAGAAGGCCCACAATGCCCTGAGCGTGCGGAAGGCGCTCTACCGCAGCCTGCTCATTTCGCCGGCATCTGGCGTCACTTACGGGCATCATGCAATCTGGTTCTGGACGGACACGCCGATGGTTCCCGCAAAGCACCCTGGTTCGGGCATCGCCATTGCCTGGCACGAGGCTGTGGAAAGCGAAGGCGCCGGCTCGGTGCGGCATCTTGCTGGTATGTTCAACTCGATCCGATGGTGGACGCTGCGGCCCGATGCTTCGCTGGTGCTGAACCGTCCCGATGATCCCCTCCGTTTCATCGCTTCGGCGCGCAGCGACGATGGGGCGCTGGCGATGGTATATCTGCCGGAGGGCGGAGCAGTAAAGCTGAACACGAGCAAGCTGAAGCACGGCGCGCCAGTGCGGTGGTTCGATCCGGCGGCCGGCGCGTTTACATCCGCGGGCGAGATTACCGCCGGGGAGCTGCAGCTTACCGCCTCGGGAAAGGGCGACCGCGTGCTTCTGATTGGGGACCGGGGCGCCGGTTGGCCATGAACAACCCGAAACGACAGCTAATAATGATGATAATACCTTTGACGATGTCTGCGTGTTTCCTGGCGCTTGCGGCGACGGGGGTCCCAGCCGGGGCGGTGGAGATGCACGGCATTTACGAAGCCTCCTTCACCAGCAGCCGAGCTTATGAAAACCCGTCGCTGGATGTCGGGGCAGCGGTCGAGTTCGTCTCCCCGTCGGGCAAACGGGCAAGCGCGGACGCGTTCTGGGACGGCGGCGGCGTCTGGCGGGTGCGCTTCAGCCCCACCGAGACCGGAGACTGGCGCTGGACGTCGGAGTGCACCGACCCGGCCAACTCCGGGCTTCACGGGCGCTCCGGCTCGTTCGAGTGCAAGCCATACCGGGGCAGTAACCCGCTGCGCGTTCACGGCCCGCTGAAGCTCTCGGCCACGGGGCGTCACATGGCTCACATGGACGGGACGCCGTTTTTCT
>MTKZ01000835.1_pt1 | contig 24716 bp, 23 predicted proteins | sample 1042781 | NCBI WGS metagenome assembly MTKZ01 (sample SAMN06212207, study PRJNA360539) | anaerobic digester metagenome | biome: Wastewater treatment plant; material: sludge; isolation source: anaerobic digester fed with sludge from wastewater treatment plant | place: Denmark: WWTP Viborg ... | reverse complement strand
AATTTGCCGACAGTTGTTAGTCGGTTATAAAACTTGCTTCGGAAAATCAACTGAAGAAGAGAGGGAAAATGTACAGGAAGACGATTTCACCAAGAATTTCAGAGACGAATGCCGCAAAGCACATTGGCCATCATGTGATCCCGGTATGGCTGGAGGAAGGCTTCGCGGATATTTTGCGCCTCATCGAACAGAACCCCACGAAGGACCCGGTCGTGGCCATGGCGAACATGAACATCGACTTCCTGAATGAGATATTTTTTGGTACGGACGTGGAAGTGATGACGGCGGTGAAGAAACTCGGCAAGTCCAGCATGATCCTTCATCAGGAGATTTTCCAGCACGGATCACTGTGCGTCCGCGCCGCGATAACATTCGTTCATTTTGATTTCATGGCAAAAAAATCGAAGCCAATCCCGGTGGGGGCTCTCGGCAGGCTCCGGGAACATCTGCTCGCAGGGCAGGAAGGATGAGGAATGATGTTCCAAACTCACATCGACCTTCATAACCATTTGATACTTAAGCAATGAATTTTGGTGGGAAATCGCCTGATTTCAGTTTTCGTCTTTTAGTCTGTTGGTCGTGACTTCAATCCTCGCACGATCCACCAGGGATATCAAGGAGTTGCAAGTGTCATTCATTTTCCGCCCCTTCTTTTTTGTGAAGTACGCGAAGTGCCCAAGGTTTGATCCAAAACATCATCTTTATGCATCACTACACAGCCTATTTTGAGGCACAATCAAAAACAGGGGCTGAGTCATATCAACCCAGCCCCTGTTTTTGAGAGAGGAAGGTTAGTGGTGCATCCGCTCGTGCCGCCTCTCTCCCGGCACCTTCCGCCATTGCGGCGGTTGTTCACAATTCANNCCTTGCCCGCCTTCTTCGCGAATTTCTCCTTGTCCTTCGCTCCCGTCTTCTTCATCGTTCCTTTCCTCCTCTCTGAATTGCGATATGGTCTATAATCCCTTGAAGCCCGTCATCGGATGATGGCCGGTCCGGTTCCGCTCGATTGTCTTCCCCAGGAGATCCTTCTGGGGGTTGAACTCGACTTTGCCTTTCAGGATGACGTTCATGGTTTTTAACTCCCTTTCTTTCCTTCTTTCGAGGCTACATTAATCCCGAAAGCGGTTGGAGACAATCGGAGGAACCCTGATTATCGAAGGGGAAAAGGGAGAGGAAGAAGATCAGCCGATCCGACATTCCGGATCGGTGTTTGTCCGATGGGGTGAGCGGGAGCAAGATGGTTAGGAATCAAAACGGTGTGGCCAGAATCCAATTGACACGCGAATGGTTCTACCGATAAGTTTGCAAGGGTGAAATTTGTCCATATGAATTTAACCGCGAAAGGAGGAACGACCGGGATCACGATGCCCATCATCGTGGCACGCAAGGCTCACCTCGTCATTCCGGTCGGTCTTGAGAAGTTGGTTGCAGGTGATGTAGCGGATCTGACATTGAAGATGCGTGAACCGATGGAATTGCTGCCTCCCCCCGCTGGCCGTTCGACGACACGATTTCCCGGTCACCTGGTTCCCTCCATGTGGATCCTGACAGGCGAGATCTTCACGGAGTTGGAGGCCATTAAGATCCTGACCGGTGCAACGGCCTTTCAGGCCAGCGCAGGCGGCATCAGCGGCGCGGAGGTTTCATCCTGGATCGTTTTCAGGGGAACCAGGGATCAGGTCAAAAAGGCCCTCGACCTGACAAACTCCGTCCAGGGGGAACCGCCTTACTCCGAATAGGAAATTGATTGTTGTGATGCCGCGATGACGGATCAGCCTCGGTCTGACCCGAAGGATGTCAATCGGCAGATTTTCAAACTGTCGCCGCCGGGGGCTTTTTGATCTCCCAGCGGCGACAGTCGTTTACTTGAGGGATCAGATAATGCACTTTTCCTTGAGCGCCGCCAGATCGGCATCGCCCATGCCCAGCAGTTCGCCGAAGACTTCCGCATTGTGCTGACCGACGTCCGGGGCCCCTCCTTCGACCGGGAGAATCTGGCCGTCGATCTTCATTGCCACGCCGGGGACCTTCACCTTGAGGCCGCTGGAGTGCGTCACTTCCGCAACCAGGCCGCGTGCCTGGGCATGCGGATTTTTCAGCATGTCGCCTGCATTCTGGATGGGCGAGCAGGGTACGCCGTTTTTCATCAGCATGCCGATCAGTTCCATCGTTCCGTGCTGGACCGTCCAGCCGACGATGATCTCCCGGAGTTCGGCTTCATTGATACAGCGCTGGTAGTTGTCGGAGAATTTCGGGTCTTGCATCAGTTCCTCACGCCCCATGACCTTTGCGAGGGCGCTGAAGTTGTTGTTGTTCGCCGTGGCGATCATGAGCCAGCCATCCTTCGTCTTGAAGGTGTCGAAGGGGGTGACGTAGGCGAGGCGGTTTCCATAGCGCGGGACTTCCTTGCCCAGGTTCATCGGGCTGAGGAATGGAACGTCCTGGGTGTTCAGCACGCAGTCGAGCATGGCGACGTCCACGTGCATGCCCTTGCCCGTTGCCCGGGCCTGAAGGACGCCCATTACGATTCCCAGAGCTCCAAATGTCCCGCTGAGGTAATCCACGGCTGCATTGCCCGTACGCGTGGGGGCGCCGTCGGGAAATCCCGTGGACATCATCATGCCGCTCATGGCCTGGATGACCGCATCATAGCCCGGCAGCGGGGAGAGGGGACCGAACTGGCCGAACCCGGAAATTGAGCAGTAGACGATCTTCGGGTTGATTGCCTTGATGGTCTCGTAATCGACATTCCAGCGCTTCATGGTGCCTGGGGTGTAGTTCTCCAGGATGACGTCAACCTTTGCCGCCAACTTGCGGAAAAGCTCCTGTCCCTCCGGCTTGTTCAGGTCGATCGTCAAACCTTTTTTTGCCCGGTTGATGCTGACGAAGCCCAGCGGAACGCCTTCCTTCTGAGGAGGGAACAACCTTGAGTCTTCTCCCCGGCCCGGCCGCTCCAGCTTGTAAACCTCGGCTCCGTAGTCGGCCAGGAGGGCGCCGCAGTATGGCCCCGAAATTGAGCTGGTGAAATCGATTACCTTAATGCCTTTCAATGGTTTCATCTTGAATCCCCTTTCCTTGATGTTATTTATTCCATGGTATTTTGATATCGACTGACCAGTCAGTCATTATGCCTTTAACAAAATCTCACCGGTGTGTCAAGCAAATCATTTCAGGGGGGTCGCCAGGGTACGTGTTTCGATTCGCGGCACCGCGAAACCGAAAAAAGAGCCGATCCCGGCATCATCGGCCATAATTCATGTTGTGGACTGGCCAGCTGTGGGCCGATATTCAAAAAAACCAAATGTTCTCAAAAACATGCATGCCGGGAACAGCAGGGCAGCGTGACCCTGCCTTTCCCGGCAGCGAATCCCTTGAAAAAGGATTTAATTGGATGGATTGCGCGATAGTCGATGCCGAGACTTCATTACCACACCTTCCCGGCTTCTTCCCCCATGCCGTATTCCTCGAGTTTTTCCCTGGTCGGTATCCCTTTGACGGGATCGAAGCCCACCAGCTCGTAGAATCTCGCTTTCATTCCCTCGAAATTCATCTCGATGCCCTCCGGCTCCCCGTCTCTGGCCGGTTCCAGCATCCGCGGTGTGAGGTTGTCATCCTGCGCGGTGAGCCCGAAGCGGTAATTGATGAGCCTCTTGAGGTAAAAGACCCGGCGACCCGCCCGCAGCATTTCCTCGGTGTCCCAGCCGTAACCGGCCACGTCGTTGAAGAGGTTCAGCCAGTCCGAAATGGTCAGGGTGTCCGCGAAGGCGCACCAGCAGGCGCTGTTCTCCAGTGCGCCGAAGGTAATGGAAACGACAGCGGCTTCCGGCTTATTTTCATCGCTTTTGGCATCCATTCCCGTGATATAGTCGAAACCGATCTCCGGATAGTAGCGCGCCCCCATTTCGACGAACAGCATAGGGTCCGCCACATGGCAGGCCCCCCGGGGGCTCATCGCGTACGTCAGGGCCATGCCGTGGCCGCCGCCTCTCGGGTCATGCATCGGCGCCTCCAGTCCTTTGCAGTGGACGGTGTACTCCATGCCCCTGCCGATCTTTTTCGCCGCGGCCACGCTCCCGTCGGCCAGGAGCTCACCCAGATTTCCTTCCCTTCTGGCAATCCTGGGCAGCACCACATCAATCATCGTCTCCATGTCTCCCCACTTCAGGGGAATGCCGTCCGTATCCTCCGGTGTCAGGTCCCCCTTCTCGAATGCCTCCATGGCCCAGGCGATCGTCCCTCCCGCCGAGATGGTGTCCATGCCGAGATCATTGCATAGACGGCCCGCCTTGCAGGTGGCGGCCAGATCGATGGAGCCGATGAGAGTGCCGAAAGAGACCATGGTTTCATATTCCGGCCCCGGCCCCTCCGGCACGGCAAAGGGTCCCTCCTTCACCTCCACCACGCGCTTACAGGCGATGCCGCAGAAGGCACAGGCGCCCCGCTTGGTCAGGTACTTCTCGCTCAATGTGCTGCCCGCCAGGGCGTCCGCCGCCTCCTCCCAGAAGTTTGAAGTCCAGTTCCTGACTGGGACATCGCCGGCATAAACGCCGCCCGTCAGGTTGGCCGCTGTTCCGTCCGTATGGAGAAGCGTCGCCGGCAGCGCCTCGATGATCCGGATGTTAAGTTCCTTTCGAAAGGCTTCATAGCCGCCCTTGTTCGCCACCTCCATGTCCTTTTTAGAGGCCTTGATGACGATGGCCTTGAGGTTTTTCGACCCCATGATGGCGCCGAAACCGGCCCGCCCAGTCGCGTGGTGGCCGTCGTTCAGGATGATGGTGTATTTGACCAGATTCTCCGCGGCAGGCCCGATGACCAGGGTTCGGTAATCCTTTCCATGTTTGGCTTTCAAAGCCTTCGTGACCTCTTCCGCGCCCTTCCCCCAGTATTCATCCGCGGCAAGAATTTGAACGTTACTGTCCTGGATAAGCAGATAGGAGGGCCCGGAGGCTTTGCCGGTGATGATCACGCCGTCAAACCCCGCGTACCGGAGCTCCGGGGCAAAATATCCGCCGCCGGACGAATCGCCCCAGTGGCCGGTCAGCGGCGAACACCCGGCCACACTGTTCCGGCTGGCTCCTGAAAGCCGAAGGCCTGCAAAGGGGCCGTTCATGAAGATCAGCATGGCCTCGGGCGCGAGGGGATCAATGTCGAAGCGTCCCCGCTCCCAGAAAATCTTCGCGGCCAGGCCGCTGCCGCCGATGTACTGCCTGTAGTATTCCTCCGGCAGCGTTTCCACATTTGAGCTGCCGGCCGTGAGATCCACATTGATGACCTTCCCCGTGTTCCCTTTCATATGGCAATCCTCCTGTTCCGTCTTCTACGGCTTGGGGGCCGGCGCCTGGCAAAACTCTCAATATGTTGTGCAAAGTAGGGGAGACGCGTCGCTGCCCCTCTTTATATTTTTGATGCGGCATGAACCGTGCCGCGGAGGTTCCCGTCAGCGGCAAACGGATCATTCGCGAAACAGCGGCCTATGCCGTCATCTTGTCTCCCCAGCCTAGATCCTTGAGGACCTGCTCGTAAATCACCGCCACCTTTTTCAGTTTGGGGGCCAGTTTCAGCAGTCCCGTGGCCGATCCCCTGACCTTGATCTGGCCGCGGGTGATGGCCATCACCGGGTTGAGTTTGTTGGCCCAGGACAGGTGGGCGTTGTCGGCCGACAGGCTCATGGTGAGATCCGGGTTGTCGGCGGGCTTGCCTGCGCCGACAATGAACTTCCCGTCGCGGCCATCCACGTGGAAGGAGCAGTTGGGGCCATCCTGAGTGTAGTCGAACCAGATGAGCTGGTTCACTTTTTTCATGCCCTCGATGAACTCCGGCTCCTCCTTGACCTTCTCCCACAGGGTTACAAACGCCTTGATCGGTTCCGTTTCGTCTTTCCAGTACTTCATGGTTTCATCCTCCTCGTTGAATTATCGGGCTTTCAGATACAGGCTGCAAACGTCATCCTCTTCCAGACACCTCGGGTTGTAGGGGAGCTGGGAATCCCCCATGGCGAGATCGATCAACGGCTGAAGGGCCTCCCGGCTTTCGGGAACGCCAAAGTCCTTCAGGGTCTGCGTCATGCCCACGGACTTCTGCAGGTGCCTCACCGCCTTTACGGCTGCCCTGGCAGCCTCCTCCTTGCTCATCCGATCGACGTCGATGCCCATGGCATCAGCGACCAGGACGAAGCGGTCGGGATTTTCCTCCAGATTGAACTCCATCAGGTGGGGAAGCATGATGCCGTTGGCCAGCCCGTGTGCAATCCCGTAAAGGGCGCCGAGGGAGTGGGCCATCGCGTGAACGCCGCCTGTAAAGGAGTTGATGAAGGCCATGCCAGCCATGGTGCTGGCAATGAGCAGATTGCCCCGGGCGTCGACATTGCCCGGATCCTTCACGGCCTGCGGCAGATATTTGGAAATCAGCCGGATGGCATGAATGGCCAATCCGTCAGAAATGGGATTCGGACTGATGCAGGTTACGGATTCGATGGCGTGGGTCAGGGCGTCCATGCCCGTGAAGGCCGTGATCTTCGGGGGAAGCTTCACGGTCAGTTCGGGGTCCAGCATGGCAATGTCCGCGTTGCAGTAAGGGTGGGCCACGGCGACTTTCATCTTCTCCACGTCGTTCAGGACTACCATCGCGTAGGTCACTTCCGCCCCCGTTCCGGCGGTTGTGGGGAAGGCGATATGCGGCGGCAGGAGTTTGGCATCGTCGAACAGGCCGACCTGGTCCGCCAGAGGCCCGAAATCGTCCAATCCCCCGCCAATCAGGATGTTGATCGCCTTGGCCGTGTCCATGACGCTGCCCCCTCCCACGACGACCATGCAGTCGGCGCCACACTTCCGGTAGAAGGCAGCCCCCTCGTTGATCAGGTCGATCCGGGCATCCTGCACAATGTTGTCATAGACGCCGGCCAACTCGAGGCTGGATTCCTTGACGGCATCGACGACCATCTGGGCCACGCCGGCCTGAACCAGTCCTTTGTCCGTGTACAGGGCCACCTTTGTGCCGCCGAGCTTCTCCATCTCGAAACCCAGTTCCTCACGCAAACCAGCCTTGTACATGACCCTCGGCCGGTTGACCCAGGTGAAGAAAGGCTCGAACGGGATATTTGGATACTTCATGCCTAACTCCTTTCTGAACGATGAATTGGTTGTGCTATCTACAATGAACAGCGTTCTTCTGCAAGCTTTGAAATCGGCTATCAAAATCAACGCCGAAACCGGCACCGGTGAGCGGGCATCCGCCTGACAAACCGCACCTTCACGGTATGCTGAAAGATCAGCACTGGAAACACACGGGAAACACCGCTTGACTTTTTCCCGGGTTGGGCGCACAGGAGTAGATGGCAACCGATGGAGATCCGTGCAGTTTTCAAGGAATCCCATTGAATGGGCTGCCTCGCCGCAAGCAGCAGGGTAGCAGGCCCGGATAATCAATCTGTTCGCACCAGGGAGCCTGGAATTTGCCGGGAGAGATTCGAGACAAAGAAAAGCAGAAAAGGAGGGTCATGACGATGAAAAAGATTTTCGGTTCGGCAGCGGTCTTGTTTTTGTCCGTTTTTCTTGCATTGGCACCCGCGGGCCATTCCGTCGCCGCGGAGGCCGGTCCCTTCTACATCGGCGTTTTCGGGGGTCACACGTTCGGCTCGGACATGGAAATGGAAGGGCATTATTATTCCTACTATTCGAGCGATCTTGACATCAAGGACACCTGGGTGGCCGGGGCCAAATTCGGCTACACGATGCCGTTTGCAAAATACCTGGCCGCTGAATTCGAATACAAGTATTTCGGTCCGGATATCGATCGGACCGTTTTGTACTCATCGGGATCCGATTTCCGTGCCATCGAGGGTGACGCGGATGTTCACAGTTACCTGTTCAATTTCATCGCAAAATATCCCGAGGGGAAGATTCATCCCTTTGTGGGGGTCGGCGTCGGCTTTTCCTATGTGGACATCTCCGCCACAACCACGTCCCGGAAATCGGGCGTCACATCCAGCTATTCGACGAGCCACGACAAGACCGCTTTTGCGTGGCAGCTCCTGGCCGGGATCAATTTCGAGATCAGCAAGAACTTTTCCGTGGATCTGGCGTATCGGTATTTTATGACATCTTCGGACGACGATGATTATGACGATGATGATTACTACTATGATCGTTATCGCGGAATTGAAACCGAAATCAAAGCAAGCATGGTCACGATCGGTTTGAATTATCATTTTTGAGAAATCCTTTAAACGACGGCCGACAGGCGGTTCGAACGCACCGCCTTTTGAAAAACCCCGCTCCTCTTCACAGAAGCGGGGTTTTTTGCTTGATCCCGTTCATCTCGTCTTCGGATATGGTGGGAGCCCTTTGAATCGCGCACATCCCGCGCGCGCTCATGAATCCCGCCCGCGTTGACGCGACCCGCTTCTTCCGGCACATTGCCGTCAGGCGGGAAAATGCAAACCCGCAGAACGCCACAGATATCCCTGTGCAAATATTGGCGGATGGGATATGAAACCGGCATTCAGAACGGTTCGCACTCCGGCGGAAAGGCTGGGAAGACCGGGGGCTTGCGGGACGATAGAAAATGACCATTTCGAGCGACGAACGATGAAAAGGGAAGGCGGCGTTTCGGACGTCCCGCTCCTGGGGTTGCTGGCAATGCTTTACTTCGCGCAGGGCTTGCCGTCCGGCTTGCTGGGCAAGGCGCTTCCCCCGCTCTTGCGTGCGCACGGCGTTTCGCTGTCCGCCATCGGGTTTACAGCCCTGCTCGCCCTGCCCTGGACGCTGAAGTTCCTCTGGGCACCTTTCCTGGACCGCTTCTGGACGCGCCGGCAATGGCTGCTGACGCTCAACCTGGCGACCTTCGGATTGATGCTGCTGGTCGCCGCCCATGACTTCAGACACTGGGTCTCGCAGTCGTTCGCCGGGCTGATGGCGGTCCTGTTTCTGATGAACCTTGCCGCCGCCACCCAGGACATCGCGACGGACGGCCTGGCGGTCAGCCGGCTGGCGCCCCACCTGCGCGGACTGGGCAACAGCGTGCAGGTGATCGGCTACAAGATCGGCATGATCGTCGGAGGCGGATTCCTGCTGTGGCTGGTGGCTCGCTTCGGCTGGCAACTGTCCTACCGCGCGCTCGCGCTGCTGATCGTGCCGGTCCTGCTGCCCGTCTGGTTCATGCGGGAGTCCCCGGCTGCAGAAGGCGCGGCCGTCCAGCGCGCAGACTGGCAGGGCTGGCAGGGCTATGTGCGTCTTTTTGCCGAGTTCCTTTCGAGGCCGGGCATCGGATGGTGGATGATCACCGTTGCGATGTTCAAGGCGGGGGACGCACTGGCCTCGCGTATGATCGGCCCCCTTCTTTTGGACCGGGGATTGTTGCTCGCAGATATCGGGCTCTTGACCGGCGTGGTCGGCGCGGTGGCAGGGCTGGCCGGCGCACTGTTCGGCGGGCTGTTCCTGCTTCGGCTGGGACACCGCAACGCCCTTCTCCTGTTCGGGGGGCTGCAGGCGGTGGGCCTGGCCGGCTACCTGCTGGTCGCTGGGGGCGTCCATGACGCAACGGCGCTATACGCCGTCGTCTGCGCGGAGCAATTCGCCGACGGCCTGTCGACGGTGGCGCTGTTCACCTCGATGATGGACGTGTGCCGCGCGCAGTCGCCGGGGACCGACTACACGCTCCAGGCGGCCCTGCAGGTGACGGTCTCCGGCTTTGCGGCCCTGGCCAGCGGCCTTTTTGCCCAGGCCTGGGGTTATTCGGTTGTTTTCACCACCGGCTCCGCGCTCACGCTCTTTGCGCTTGCACCCGTGCTGATGTATTTCCGCGCCGGACGGAGATCGGCCGTTTTTGACTGAAGCGTTGCTGCTCCTGCGCTTTCCCGTGGCCGCCCTCCCGGGCAATCCAGAAGACAGCGGTGGCGGCGGATGCGGATCGCTCCCGGACCGTGTGAATCCGGACGATCGCCAGCCTCGCCAACGAAAGTTCCGACAAAGGCCTTCCCGCATATTGAATTGACATGCAAGGCCGTTGCCCCTATATTTCTCCCACCGGTATCGCGTCACATCAAAGGCAGGGGAAATGGAGCATTGCAGGAATGTTTGGAAAACCAAAAGGAGAGAAGTACCACACCCGAACCATCGAGGTGAATACATACGAGTATGACGATCGGCGACTGGCCGTTGAAGGCAGCCTGACGGACCGTCGCTGGCAGGAATTCCACCTGGCCACGGGCGAAAAGAAACCGCCGGGCATCCTGCACCAGATGATCATCCGGCTGCTGGTCAGCAAAACCACCCTGGAGATCGAAGACCTTGAACTGGAAATGCCCGCTGTTCCGCGCAGTGAATGTCTGGAAACCAGGGACAGCCTGAATGCCGTCAAGGGATCGAGAATTGCTGCCGGATTTACAGCGAAAGTAAAGGCTATGGCCGGCAACGGCCGGGGGTGCAGCCACCTGGCGGCGCTTTTAACAGCCATGGGCCCCTCCGCCATACAGGGATACGCCTCTTACAAGCTGCAGAAATCCCCACAATTCATCTCGAGCATGCTGAACATGCTCCTGAACACCTGCTGGACGTGGCGCGCGGAAGGGCCGCTGATCCGATTCCTGAAGGAAAAAATCGAAGCGTCCGAAACAGCAAAGCCCTCGCCGGCCGGCAATGCAAAGCGCGATTCGGACAACTGAGCGCTGACGCGCCGGCGGCAGCCTCCGCCGGCCGTGCCGAACAGGAGAAATCAGATGGAGAGGCAGAAACAGGCCTATGTCTATGCACTGATCACGGTGCTGTTCTGGTCCACGGTGGCCTCCGCTTTCAAGCTCACACTGCGTCACCTGGAGTTTCACCATCTCCTTCTCTATGCGGCCGCCGTCTCCATGACGGTCCTTTTTTGCATCTGCCTGGCCCAGGGTAAAATCTCCCTTGTCCTTCAAAGCACAAGAGGCGAGGTCTTCCGCTCGGCGCTGCTCGGCCTGATCAACCCCTTCCTCTATTACCTCATCCTGTTCAAAGCCTATTCCCTCCTGCCCGCCCAGGAGGCCCAGCCGCTGAACTTCACCTGGCCGATCATGCTCGTCCTGCTGTCCATGGCCGTCCTGCGGCAGCGGATCGGCTTGAGGAGCATCGCGGCGATTCTTGTCTGCTTTCTCGGGGTTTTCGTCATCTCCACCCGCGGCGATCTGCTCGGCTTCCACTTCAGCAACCCCCTCGGCGCCTTCCTTGCCCTGTCGAGTTCGCTGCTCTGGGCCACGTTCTGGATTGTAAACGTGAAGGACCGGCGCGACGAGGTCGTGAAGCTGCTGCTGAATTTCTCTTTCGGCTTTCTCTACACGTTCACTCTCGTGTTTCTGATTGCGCCCCCCGGGCGTCCCTCCTGGCAGGGCATCGCCGGGGCCGCCTACGTAGGCCTCTTCGAGATGGGCATCACCTTTATCCTCTGGCTGAAGGCCCTTTCCCTCTCCCGGACGACCGCGGAGGTGAGCCACCTGGTCTATTTTTCGCCCTTCCTGTCGCTGATCGTCATCCATTTTGTCGTGGGGGAGGAGATCCGGGCCGCCACCTGGATCGGCCTCAGCCTGATCGTAGGGGGCGTGTTGATCCAGGAACTCTGGGGTCGACGATCCATGTCCTGATCAGCTCCAGGCTGACGGAATACTCCAGGAGACTGAGCAGGGATGCTGCGCTGGATGCCCGGGAAGCCTGCGAGTGACAGGCCGTATAGCGCGGGCGAAGACTGGATCGAGACGCATCGGGAATGCGCCTGCAGGGCATTGAACTACTTTTGAACCCGGTGTTCCTGCATTCCGAGAGGCAGAAGCTGACCGATCCCCATCACGATCAGGCGGGACGGATCGCCCTGTGCGGCGTCCATGACCCTCGACAGCTCCAGCGGCGCCCGGCCGATCGGTTCATCTCCGAGCCGAAAGGTTCCCCATTGCGTCGGAATCAGATAGCGGGCGCCCAGGTCCCGGAAGGCTTCGATCGCCTCCCGTGCATCCATGTGGGCATAGTGCATGAACCAGCGGGGATCGAAGGCCGTGACGGGAAGCAGCGCGTAGTCGATGCCGGGATAATGGCGTCCGATCTCCCGGTAGCCGATGAAATAACCGCTGTCGCCGCCATAGTAGATTGTCCGGCCGGCGGAATGAAGAAGAAAACTCGCCCACAGCGTCGTGTTCATGCCCTGCCCGATCCTCCGCGACCAGTGCTGCGCGGGCAGGCAGGAAATCCGGCAGCCTTCGCCGCATGACATGCTTTGCCACCAGTCCATCTCCACCACGTCCTGTTTGCCCAGATCATTCATCAGGGCCTTCAGCCCGAGCGGGACATAGATCCGCGTTCCGTCGGGAAGGCGCCTCAGGCTGTCGGCATCCAGGTGATCGTAATGGTTGTGCGAAAGGATCACGTTCTTCCTGCCGGGCAGAGCCGCAAACGCATCGAGGGAAAGGCCGGGCGGCGTCTTTCGCTTCGGCAGCAGCGCCCGCTCCGAAAAGACCGGGTCCGTGATCCAGTACACCCCGCCGATTCGAATCAGAAACGTGGCATGACCGATCCAGGCGATAAAGTCGCCCGGCGAAGACAGGATCCGTTCCCGAAGATCCGGGGCGACGCCGGGGATATCATTTTCCTCAGCCGGGGAATAGGATGCCTTTCCCGAAAGCTGCCAGCGCAGAAAATCGCGAAAGTCCTTCTGCTGGGGCATCCAGGGATTGAAGTACATCCCGTCTGTCCGGTGGGGAGCGTACAAAAGGGCCGGATCCGCGGACTCCACCTGTTCCCGCCACTTCCTTTCATCGAAGGGCCTGCCGGGCAGAAGGCAGGAGGACAGGAGCAAAACCAGCGTCGTGATCACGGCCGCATGAATGTTTTTTCGAAAATTTGCCTGCATGGGATGAGGAATGATCCGTCGCAATCGTCCCCGGCATCAAAAGTGGCATTCGGAAGCAAAGCCTGCTTAAAATTAGGCACGCGCTTCCTCGTTGTCAACGGCGGACTGCGGAAGGAATGAACGGGGCGCTCGGGCACCGGGCGTCATTCGCAAATGGATTCCGCGGCAAAGTGGCCGCACAGCCCGTGCACCCCGCCGCCGGGCGGCGTCGATGAGGAGCAGAGGTAGATATGCGGCGCCGATGTGCGGTAGGGATTGAGAGCGGCAACGGGCCGGGTATAAAGTTGAAAGAGATCCTGGACGCCGCCGTTGATGTCTCCCCCCACGTAGTTGGCATTGTACCGTTCCATCGCCGCCGCCGAGAGAACGTGTTTTGCCAGGATCGTCTTCCGGAATCCGGGCGCGTACCGCTCGATCTTGGCTTCGACAATCTCCGACAGATCCGCGGTCGAGCCATGGGGGACGTGGCAGTAGGCCCAGGCCGTATGCCCGCCGGCGGGTGCACGCGATGGGTCGAAAAGGCTTTGCTGGGCGAGAACAATATAGGGGGAAGACGGTGTTGCACCGGCAGCGACATCTCGAAGCGACGACGAGATCTCCGCGAGTGAAGCGCCCAGGTGAACCGTACCCGCCTTCCTGCAGATTTCCGCTGTCCAGGGAATGGGCTCCCGAAGCGCCCAATCCATCTTGCAGACCCCCGGCCCGTAGCGGAAGCGTGCGAGCCTGCGCCGGTAGCAATCGGAAAGACCGAGCCCTTCGATGTCGAGCAGCTGGCGGGGCGTCACGTCGAAGAAATAAAGCGCCGCCCGCGGCATCTGGCCCACGGCGGTGATGGGCGTGCCGGTGATAATCTCACCGCCGCCGCTGCGGAAGCGGTCTGCCAGGGCATCGGCCAGTTTCTGGGAGCCGCCCTGAATGACGGGCCAGCCCACGCTGTGGGCCAGCGCGGCCAGAACGATCGCGAAAGCCGCGGTTGCCGTCCGCTCGACGGGAATCATCACATGAGCGGCCAGACCCGCGAAGAGGGCGCGGGTCCGGTCGCTTTGAAATTCCGCTTTCACGAAATTTCTGAGGGAGCGCAGGGCATGAAACGCAAAGCGGCTCATCAGCAAAGGGTTTTCCGGAATGTGGAGGGGCTTCAGGATATCGGCAAGAAGCCTCTCCTGATGATCCACGAAGGGCTGCAGAAGCCTGCGGTACGCCCTGCCGTCCGGCCCCATGGCATCGGCCGTGACCGCCAGGGAGCGGTGCAGAAACAGTGCCGATCCGTCCTCGAAGGGGTGGGCCAGCGGGATCTCCGGCTGTATCCACTCCAGGCCGGATTTCTGCAGATCAAGCCGTCGGAAGAAGGGGGACGCCAGCGAGAGGGGCTGAACCGTTGAGCAGACATCGTGGACAAAGCCGGGAAGGGTCAGCGCCGCGGAACGGGCACCGCCGCCGACGGTCTCCTTCGCCTCGAGAAGCAGGACCGCGTCGAACCGACTGCCGAGCGTGATTGCCGCTGCCAAGCCGTTCGGCCCCGCACCGACCACCACGGCATCGTAGGACTCCCTTTTCGGCATTAAGGCCTCCCTTGTCGGTTCCAGCACCTTTTTGCCGGGATGGATTTCTTCAGCATGTAAAGGGGCATGTGGAGAAAAGATCGGATGACTGAGTTATGGCGGAGGTTGGCCAGCCTGTGCCACTGAATGCGGGGATCGACGAGGATGTCCCGCTGTGCGAAGTCTCCGCAGGTTCCCAGCCTGCGGGCGAGATTGCCGAGAGTTTCCCGCCAGAACCGGTCCTCCTGCCCTCCCCCGCCCAACCGAAGGCCCAACTCCATGAGCGGGTCTGCGGCCCGGAACAGGGGATGGATTTCGAGGAATGTGGCTCCGTCGATGTGAAAACAGCGGAACGTGATCCAGCCCGAAAGAATGTGCCCCTCGGCGGTCATGAAGGCGAAGGAGGTGTCGTCGGCATAGATGACCATGAGGCCGGTTGCCAGAACCGGTCCGCCGGGAAGCGCGAGATTGAGCAGTGCCGACGCCCCCGGGGCGACGGGCGCGTTCCCGTCTGTGTAGAGGCGATTCCCCGCCGGCCAGAATTGCGGGAATTCGGACCGCCAGAGCGACACGATCTGCCGAGGCTGGAGATCGGCGTCATGCAGGCGCATCCGGTATCTTTTTTCCCAGAGCCGGCCGAAGCCTTGAACGGGTCCGGAAGTCCTTCTCCCGTCGGCATTGATATTCATGACCCGTGCCGGCACATCCCGAACGCGAAGATAAGCTGCGGATCCCGACCAACCGGGCAGCGGTGGGTGGGCTCCGTTCGCGGGGCCTGCCGGGAGGCCGCTCTTTTCGGGGGACAACCTCCGCTGCTGGGCATCTCCCTCGTCGCCGAAAAGCGCGATGATGCGATCCAGGCCCGTGAGGCGAAAGGCATCCCACAAAGGAATGGACAGGCCGAAGGCGGACACGACGACCTGCCGCTGAATCGCCCGCGCTGCGTTTACAAGCAGCAGCCCCGCCCCGTCGGCATCCATATGCGCCAGGCCGGAGAGGTTCATCCGAATTTCCTTTGCAGCCGTCATCGCCTTTCCAAATGCCCCGGCGAAGGCTTGTTCGGCGGCATCCGTCAGATTTCCCCGCACGTCGAGAACCGCGGCATCGCGGCCGGCCTCTCTGGCTTCGACCGTGCAGCCGGTTCCCTCGCCCCGGCTGTCCGTGGACGGGGGCAACGCCGGTGGCTTCAATCCGGATGCGGTGGACGCTTCGTCTTCGCGAAAGCCGGCAAAGAGGTCGATCCGATGAGATTCCGCCAGGCGGTCCCGGGCAAGATACAGCCGGTTGGCAAAGCCGGGAAGCAGCCTCAGAGCAAGGTCCACGAATGTATTGCCTCCCATGCGGTCGAGAAAGGCAAGCTGGCTGGCCCTGCCGACAATGGCCTGGGCATAGGTCGGATAGGCGTGCGTCAGCTCCTGGAATCGATACAGGGGCTTGTTGGAGGCCATGATCACCTGGAGTTCATGAATGACCTCGCCCGCGCCTTCACCCAGGATGTGGGCGCCGACAATCCGGCCGTTCCCGCCGCAGAGGATCTTGGCCATGCCGACTCCATTGCCGTCGATGAGCGCCCGGCGCATGGAATCGTATCGAAAACGATAGACGCCAAGACCGCGCCCGTATCGCGCATAGGCTTCCTCTTCGGTCAAGCCGACCCAGGCCAGGGGCGGTTCGGCGAAGACGACATATACGTTATGGCGGTAATCGACGGTTCGCTTCACGGGCAGGAAGGCATTGGTCGCCGCGATGATGCCCTGGACCTCTGCCGTCGTCGCGAGTTGGTAAGGGCCCGCGATGTCGCCGCAGGCATAGATGTTGGGTGCAGAGGTCCGCAGTTTGCGGTCGGTGATGACGCCGCGGCTGTTGCAGGCCACGCCCGCCTTCTCGAGCCCGAGCCCCTCCAGATCGGGTTTTCTTCCCACAGCAATGAGCACCCGGTTCGCCGAAATCTCTGCGCACGGCCCGTCATTCTGCCGATACCGGAGCACAGCCCGGCCCGCCTCATTCCGGAAATCCACCGGCCTGGCGCCGCGCAGCAGGCGGACACCCTCGCCGCGCAGAGACCGCAGCAGGTGATTGACCAATTCAATGTCCGCAGAAGGGACAAACCGTTCGGCCGCTTCGATCACTGTGGTTTCCACCCCCAGGCGCACGAAGGCGGAGGCATACTCCAGACCGTCGACACCACCGCCCAGGATGATGACCGACTCCGGCAGATCCTCCAGAGAATAAAGCGTCTCGTTCGTCAGAAAGCCGATCTCTTCCATTCCCGGCACGGTTGGGACCAGGGGCGAGGTTCCAGCGGCGATGATGAATTTTCGCGCGGAGAGAATCTGCCCGGCCGCCTCGACACGGCGGGAATCGACGAAGGATGCCGATCCGGAGATGATGCGGATGCCGATCCGCGAAAACGTTTCCGGGATGTCCTTTTCGTATGCCTGCTGCACGATCCCGCGAATGTAAGGCATGATTTTCCGGCCCTGCAGTTTCCCCGCGTGGTCCGCAAGGAGACCCGAGCGGTGCAGCCGCGCGATGCCGTGACTGAGATGGCTCAGGCGGATCAGGGTCTTGCTGGGTATGCAGGTAGCGTTGGTGCAGTTGCCTCCTACCCTGTTTTTCTCAATGACGGCCACACGCTTGCCGAGGCCGTTGGCCGTGACGGCTGCAACCATCCCGGCAATGCCGGCGCCGATGACGATCAGGTCATAATCGCTGGACGTGTTCACAAGCATGCCTTGTTTTTCAGGGCGTGGACGACGAGATCCGGTAAATTTGCCCTTGCAGTCTATAAAATTGTCGTTAAACTATAAACAAGATTTTTGTCCGGAAACGGTTTTAATTGCGGAAACAGAAGGCGCATCTTAACATGGGGACGACTCCCCGAATGTCAAAGAGGCAACCTCGAACGGTCGGAACTCTTCAGAGCCCGACACTCCGCTCGATCAGCCTTGAATTTGCCCGGATGGCCCGTGATGAACACCGCAATCCTCCGCCGGCATGCGCCGGTGAAGCCCGCTCGGCTCCCGGGGATCTCGGAGACCCTGCTGATCCCCCTCTGGGCAAGGGCCATGGAAACCAGGCGGCCCGACGCGATTCTTCGGGACCCGGTTGCCCTGGAAATCTTCGAGAGCCTCGACTACGACTTCTCGAGATTCCGGGGCGCCTGGACGACGCAGACGGGTATTGCCATCCGCACGAAACTGCTCGATGAGACAACATCTGCCTTCATGGAAGCAAATCCCGAAGGCGTGGTCATCAACCTGGGCGCCGGCCTCGGCACCCGGTTTTCCCGGATCGACAACGGCAGCGTTCAGTGGTACGAAGTCGATCTTCCTGATGTCATCGCGCTGAGGAACCGTTTTTTCCGTCAGACGAGGCGATACCGGTGCATCGCCGGCTCGGTGACGGAACCTTCTACCCTGGAGCGGATCACCGCCGGCAAGCGGTCCGTCATGGTCCTGGCCGAGGGCCTTCTGATGTATTTCCCCGAAGCGGGCGTCCGGTCCCTCTGCGAGCACCTGCGGAAGCGCTTCCCGAAGGCGCAGATGCTCCTGGAGATCCTCTCCCCCGTCTCCCTCGGCATGGGGAAATACGACCCCTGCGTGTCGCAGGTCGCGGGAGGCACGCTTGAATTCCGCTGGACGCTGAGCGACTGCCGGATGATGGAGCGCTGGGGCTGCGGCCTGCGCGTGCTCCGGGAATGGAACGTCCTCAATTACCACCGCGAGCGCTGGGGATGGCTGGGATGGTTGGACCTTCTCGCCCCTTATGCGCTGCCCGTGCTGGGGAACCGGATTGTCCACCTGAGTTTCACTTAACATCGTCACCGCCCGTTCCGCACAGCGGATGAGGGCATCACGGTACATGAACGGACCACGCATCGAAAAGGGAGAGGTACCGGAGAAGAAAGACCCTGCCCTCCTGGGTTCTGACCTTGAAATAGTTGATTTCCGGCCGGGTGCTGTCCAAGCTCCCCTCGCACCATCGGTCAATGATCTCCCGCACCTCCCAGCCGCGGCCCTGATGCACAAATGCAACAGGGCGCTCATTTGCCCGGTAGCCGCTGTGGCACACAACATCAATTTTTTCATAATCCATGATCCTCTGCCCCCGGTCCGCTCGCTCTGCCGAAAGAGAGCCGGCGCCAAATTCCCTTCTATACTCTATCAGACATTCCGGCGCATTCCCATGGAACAATCCGCCCGGAATCCCGATTGAGAGATTGACAGACAGGAACCCCGTACTTTAAATTGAACTCGGCGAGCGCTGCCTCTCAAAATTTTTCCCCGCACGGAAAGGATCTGTTTGCCCGAAGATGCGAAAAGATGCAATGAAAACGGTTGCGGCAGCCATTCTTGTCGAAAACGGCAGGGTTTTGATCGCCAGGCGAAGGAGCACAGACCAACTGGCCGGGAAATGGGAGTTTCCCGGCGGTACCCTCGAGGAGGGGGAGAAACCGGAAGATTGCCTGAGGCGCGAGATGAAAGAGGAATTTGATATCGATGTTTCCGTCGGGGACTGTCTCGGGGAAAGCATTTATCCTTACCCGCATGGCGCGGTCCGGCTGCTGGCATATGCCACCCGGTGGCGCAAGGGACAATTGAATATGAAGGCCCACGACGCGTACCGGTGGGTTTCCCCACAGCATCTGGACCGGTATGATCTGGCCCCCGCGGACATCCCCCTCGCCAGGAAGGTGATGAATCAGGGCGGGTGAGATCTCCCCGCTTCCCGAGGCGACGTTCACCGCGCTGGAAACAGCGTCATGGCGGTTTAAGGGGTTTGGCGTTCCCATGGCATTCCGTCCAGGCGGTACACAATTTTTTCAGGGAGGATGGACAGGATGAAAAGAAAAATGATTGTGTTGGCCGCACTGCCGCTGCTCGTTGTGTTCGGCGTCATGCCGCAATATGCAGGCTCGGCGTGGAAAGGAGGAACAAATATGCAGATCACCAGTCCCGCCTTTGAAGAAGGCGGTCCGATCCCGGCAAAGTACACCTGCGACGGGCAGGACATCTCGCCTCCGCTGGCGTGGAAGAACGCCCCGGACGGTACAAAAAGTTTTGCTCTGATCAGTGACGATCCGGACGCACCCATGAGTGCGTGGGTGCACTGGGTTGCCTTCAACATTCCACCGGAACTGACCGGCCTACAGGAAAATGTAAGGAAGGAAGCGGAGGCAAAGAACGGAGTGCGTCAGGGCAACAACAGCTGGCCGAGAATGGGCTACGGAGGCCCCTGCCCTCCCAGCGGCACGCATCGTTACTACTTCAAGCTCTACGCCCTCAATGCACTCCTCGACCTGAAGCCGGGTGCGACAAAAGCCGAGGTTCTGCAGGCGATGAAGGGGCACGTCCTGGCGGAAGCCCATCTGATGGGAAAGTACAAGAGGCGGCGGTAGGAATCGGGGATCAGGGCATGGCCTTTCCCGCCGCTTCGTGTCCCTGCGTCGTATAGAAAACCGCCTTGTCGAAGAAAATGACGATCCGCCGGTCCAGCTCCAGCGCCATGTAGATGTCGAGGGTCTTGTGCCACATGCCCTGGGAAAGGGCAAATTCCCAGAGATGCTTCTTGACCAGGCTCAGGGCGCTGAGCACGTTGCTCAGGGCCACCCCGTCTCTCCGACTCTCCCCTCCGAAGGCCGTGTAGTAGTCACGAATGTCGGTGTCCTCGTAGACGCCGCCGAGCCAGCTGCCGAATCGGGAGAGCATCCGACGAATGTCTTCAAACAGGCGGAAGCGGTCCATCTGCCGGTACCCCGCCGTCGAAGGGTTGGACAGAACATCGTTCATCCAGCGTCGGACAATGCTTTCCGCATTTTTTTCAATGACGTCTACCAGCTTGTCCGACAGGAGATTCCGCCTCGGGTCCGCGGGAATTTCGCTGCTGAGAGAAATGCTGAAGGAATCGACGATCGCCCAGTATTCCGCTTTATTTGCCATGTAGCGCCTCATGGCATCCCGGTTTGAGGGAAAGGCAAGCCGCGGCATCCGGTCGAGGGGGAAGTACCGGGCCAGGACGGTGTCGCTGCCGGGCTGCAGCTCTCCGCCGGTGCATTCCGCCTCATAGGTGATAAAGATGAGGTCTCCGTAAAACCGGCTTTTGTAGGACTGGACATCCACGAGGCTCAGGATCCGCCCCTCAATGCCCGTTTCCTCGGTCAGCTCGCGCAGGGCGGCTTCTTCGATGCTCTCCCCGACTTCGGCAAACCCGGTGGGCAGGCACCACAACCCCCGGTAAGGCTTCTTTCCTCTTTTGACGAACAGAACCCGGCGATCCACGGCGACAATCGTCGAGACAACGGGAAGCGGGTTGTCGTAGAAGAAGAGGTTGCAGACCGGGCAAAAATCCCGGGCAGAGCCGTCTTCCGTCTTCACCGCGGTAGGGGCGCCGCAGGCGTGGCAGAAGTGCTTTTTCCCCTTCATCATGCCTTCTCCTTTCCCTGCCGGGGCAATGTGCAGATGAAGATGCAGTCGTCCTTCGTGATGGACATGCCATTCTGCCGCTGTGCGTCCCGCGTGAGCCGCTGCAGAACGGTCGGAATCAGGGCCTCTATATCCAGCCCGGTGTCCGTGAAGTAGAGCGGGCTCTTGAAGCGGAAATAGTCCGTCAAAGATTCAATTTCCTCTTTCGGAAACTCCAGCCGGTTCGGGAAATCGATTCTTCGAATCCCGCCGAACCAGGGCTGCAGCAGCGCCAGTCCGTTCTCTGAGGAGAACCGGCTGGTGATGATTTCCAGCGGCAGGTACTTTTCATGATACAGCCCGATGTCATCGAGTGTTTTTTTCGTCAACCGGATCAGCTCCCCGGCATTGCGCCGGTGGTGGGTAATGGCAATGAAGATGCCGTCGTCACGCAGCAGGTGGGCGATTTCCGGAATGGTTTCCGGGAAGAAATAGAGGGCATAGGAGCAGAGGATGAGATCGTAGGAACGGTCGGCAAAGTCATTCAGGACGGAGATGCCCGATGAAAAGAATCTCCCCCGAATGCCGGTTCGTTCGCAGGCCGCCAGATAGAGGGGTTCGTATGCCCGGACGGCATCCACGCCCGTGGCCGTGGCCGCGGGTCCGACCCTGCCTTTGAGCTTCTCCGTGAAGGAACCGAATGCGCATCCGAGATCTAGAACGCTGCGGCAAGCCGTGAGGTCCAGTCCCTTTAGGGCCGTTTGGTGGACGCCCCGCTTGTTCGTCGAATAACGCTGAATGAGGTCGGCGATGCGCTGATGGGCATGCACATTGTCGAAGACGCGATGGATCTGGACCTGTTCCGACATGCTTCCCCCTGACGGGTTCACGAACGGCTTCCGGACGCACTGTGGTTCATGGCCGGATGCAACCGATAGTTGCCGGATTGAATCTATGCCGACCGGCTGCTGTTGTCAACCTCTACGGATCAGTTCTTCTAGATCAACGGGGAAAACGCGGTTTCGCTTCATCGCGGGATACACCGCACCGGAGGGGGGACAATTCCGCAGTCGGGACCGTGGCGCATCATCCGGTGCGAAAATCATTTCTTCCTGAACAGGGAGTCGTCGAGTCCCCTGTTCCACGACCAGCCGGCGTAAGCGATTTCGACGGCGCCCTCGGACGGCAGATCCTCCAGGCGGGCCATGCCACGGGAGACGGGGCTGTCCGGGCCGTAAAGGAGATTTTCCTGCGGGCGCACCCCCCGCTCCGGAAAGGTCATTTTCACAGCCACCCGTTCCGGCAGCCAGAGCGCATCGTTATCCTGCCGAACCAGGGCATAGCGGATGCGTGCTCGGGCTTTGACACCCTGGACGGACAGGCTTTCGACCTGAAGGATGCGCTTTGGATTTCCCCCGATCCAGACCTGGTAGGAGCGGATCTTCTCCTTCTCGTCCAGGGGTTCAACCCGGAACAGGTCCGCCGGTTCGCCCTCCAGCGGCTCCGCGGCAAGCCAACTCAGGCGGTTCTTCTCCGGTCTGAAGCGAAACGGGTCGAAAAGAGCCGCCCCGCGCGGCATGGGGGCAAAATTTTTCGTCTCCAGGTGAAAGCGGTCGGGCCGCTTGAAGTAGACCGTTGCGGCGAAGTCCGGGACCCGGAAATCGGGGATCCGCACCTTCGCCTCGACGCGCACAGTATAGTCGCGGATCACGCTGTAGGGTTTGAGGACCTCGGCAAAGACCTTCACCGGGTCCGGTCCGGCCGCGGCATCCGCCGGCCCCGCCCATGCCGCCTGCAGCGCCGCCGACAGAAAGAGAGCCGCGAGAAGCGCGATTGCGCGATGCTTCCCCGTCTTCATGACAGAATATCCTTGCGGTTGAACCAGGCCAGCGTGATGGAGAAAAACAGGGCCGTGAAGCCCAGCAGGATCCACACGTTTCTGAGAATGTCCCCCCAGGGGATGGGGTCGTCGAAAACTTTCTGCCAGGTGTCGAAGTAGTTCACGAACAGCCAGGGCCGAATCGCCTGAAACATCTCGAAGGGCAGCGTGATGATGATGAGGCTGATGATGATGACGGCCATCGTGGCGACAATGGGACCAACGGAGTTGTCCGTGAAAGCCGAGAACAGGAAGCACAGGGAGGAGACGACGAACATGCTCAGGATGGCCAGCCCCCAGGCCAGCAGGAAGTGGGCCGGAAGACCGGACTCCGGGAGGACGACCAGCCCGCGCTTCACCACCAGGAGGTCGCCGCTGCCGAATACGGCGAGCGAAAGACCCAGCGTGAGGACCCCGATAAAGAGGACCATTGCCGCCGTGTAAAGAAGCGTGACGATGAACTTGGCTGTGATGATCCGGCTCCGCGAGCCGGCGCGGGTCAGAAGAAACCGGAAGGTGCCTGCGTCCCCTTCGCCGGCGATCTGGTCCCCCGCAACGAGTGTCAGGACGATCGGCACATGGACCCACAGGGCGCCGAGAAAGAAAAAACCGAAAAACCACCCGTTGAGGACGTTCCCGCCGATGATGAAATCCTGCTCCAGTATGGCCAGAAGGTTCCGTTCGAAGGCTCTCTGTCCGCCCATCTTCAGGCCAGCAACGACCAGGGGAACAAGGATGCCGAAGGCGAGGAAACCGATGTAGGTCCTGAGCCGCGTGAATGTCTTGATGGTTTCGAACCAGACCAGTCGCACCACGGTCGCTAATCTCCCACCAGATTCAAAAAATAAGTTTCCAGAGAACGTTCCGGCACCAGTGAATAAACCTGAAATCCCGCCTGGACCAGGTCCCGGTTCAGATCCGGGACCCTCGCCAGTGCCAGCTTCAGGGCAAATCCGTTCTCCCGGCGCTCCGCGGTCGGATAGCCGCCATGTCCCTCGACGAAGCGGACGGCCGCCTCGGGCCGGTCGGTGCGAACGGCCACCACGGCATCCCCGTTACCCAGCAGGTCCCGGACAGTCCCCGCTGCCCGAAGAATCCCCTCGTGGATGACGGCCATTCGAGTAGCCGTCATCTCCACTTCATGAAGGAGATGAGACGACAGGAAAACCGTCATGCCCCGTTCCCGCGCGAGCTGGCCAATCAGGTCGCGCACGTCTTTTACGCCCTGGGGATCGAGGCCGGTCGTGGGTTCGTCGAGAATGACCAGCTCAGGCTCCGACAGCAGGGCGAGAGCCAGACCCAGGCGCTGGTTCATTCCGTGTGAAAAGGTCTTCACCCGGTCGTCGGCACGATTCGCCAGGCCGACCTGCTCCAGCCCTTCCAGAATCCGGCTTCGCGGCACCGGCCGGCGGAGGCCGCCCAGAATCTCCAGGTTCCGATATGCAGACAGGTGGCCATAGAAAGCGGGTTTCTCGACAATGGCGCCGATCCGGTCAAGCACATCCTGACCTGCACTCCGGAGCGACCGGCCGAAGATCTCCACATCGCCCGCAGTGGGGAAGACCAGGCGAAGAATCATGCGGATGACGGTGCTCTTCCCGGCCCCGTTGGGCCCCAGAAAGCCGAACACATCGCCCCGGCAAACCTCGATATTCAGATCGTTGACTGCCAGCCGGGCGCCGTAGCGCTTGATCAGATTGACGGTTCGAAGAACGACGTCGGTCAAGGTCTCACCGCCCCGTTGGCAAGGGCCTGCGGGAGTCGATGTGTTCCGGCGCAAGCAGGGTGATTGGGATCATGGAAAAAATCACTGAGAAACAGGGCATGGCTCAATGGAATCGAAACGACAAGATGCCGTTGTGTGCATGTCGCCGGCCTCATGGCGGTAGAATTCGATTGACTCATGGATAAAAAAAGAGAAAAATATGGATCGGTTGTCATCGGTAACAAGAAGCCAGGGGATGCTGAACTAACGCTTGAAGAATCTGCCCCTGGTGCTCCTTAAAAGACGGGGAAGAAATCCCTGGCCCA
>MTKZ01000540.1_pt1 | contig 24724 bp, 23 predicted proteins | sample 1042781 | NCBI WGS metagenome assembly MTKZ01 (sample SAMN06212207, study PRJNA360539) | anaerobic digester metagenome | biome: Wastewater treatment plant; material: sludge; isolation source: anaerobic digester fed with sludge from wastewater treatment plant | place: Denmark: WWTP Viborg ... | reverse complement strand
TGCCCAGGATGACCCTGGAAAACCAGCGAGAGAGAGACCAGGGAAGGCTGTTCTCCAACCTCCTCCTCACAGATTCGGGATCATTCTTCCTCTTCTTAGCGCTCATAGTAGATTATCTCGGACCTGCAAGTATTTCATTGCTCTTCCTGCCCTTTGCTTTCTCGCCGGCTGGCGATCTCATGATCAAGATCGCCGAAGCTCTCCAGCCTTTCAGCTAATGGAAAGGCAACTATTTGCATCCCTCTAAGAAGCATTCAAACAGCAGGTGTGCATGCAGGTCCTGTTTTGAGATGGTAACCGCTAAATAAATCAGAAGGCCCCGAAATAATTTCTGGACTCCACAATAGAGCAATGGGGAATAACGCGATAGAACCGAAAGCCAGATATACCATATATAACTAATAATCATTTGATTTTCATGGAGACATTTGTTGCCGGATATCTTGCCATGTGGGCGTTGGCCTTTCTGATGATGGCGCTTTTGGCCATATCTAAGATCCCATCCTGACTTCCGAGCATGGGAATTGCATCTGTGCTATTTGCCTATATATTCAGGATTTCAATTTGGAAATGCTGCAGGACAGCGGGATCATTCGGCTGATGCAATTTAGTTTGATCTTTATAAATGAAACTTATATTGAATCTCTCATTTCTCTTTTAGGGTGCATCCCATACGAATTTATGCCTATGGAGCAATAAGTCACATAGATGATGGCAATGAAGAAGTCGCTGGGGGCAAAAACCCTCCTTTATCCCACACCTGTCTGTGTGATCGGGACCTATGATCGGTTCGGAAATCCAAATGCCATGACTGCGGCATGGATTGGGATCTGCTGCTCCAGCCCGCCCTGCCTGGCTGTCTCACTGCGCAAGGTCACTCAAACCTATCGCAATATCATCAATCGCAAGACCTTCACTGTATCCATCCCCAGCCAGGACTATGCCAAAGAGGCAGACTATTTCGGCCTGGTGTCGGGAAGTGCAGCGGATAAATTTCCCAGCAGCGGCCTGACGCCGCTAAAGAGCAAGGTAGTGGATGCCCCCCTGGTCAAGGAGTTTCCCCTGGCATTGGAGTGCAGGCTATATCGCATTGTGGAGATAGGACTGCATACCCAGTTCATAGGGGAGATAATGGATGTCAAAGCCGATGAATCATGCCTGGGCCCGGATGGCCTGCCGGATATCGAGAAGATCAGGCCCATTCTGTTCTCTCCGGAGGGACGCAAGTATCATGCTTTGGGTGAATATATCGGGGAAGCATTCTCTATTGGCAGAGAGCTGATCAAGAGCTAATTTGGGCATCTGAATGGCATCTTTAAAAACTATCAAATGCCGACTGCTTTAAAATCTTCATTTTTCAAAATCGCCATTATTCAATGTGCCGGATAGGCATGGCATATGCCAAAAAGAAATGGCCAAGGCTTTTATTCCCGGCCAGGGATATGCCTATGCTAAAACCTCTATCTCCAGGACATCAGCAAAGTTCTCCGAGTTTCCCCCGACGGTAGCCACAATGCTTACCTTATAGATCCCGGGCTGCTTCTGTGCATTCCAGATGCCCATATACTTGCCTGCTGTGGTTTGCAGTAAGCTCATTCTGGCTGATTCAGAGCCATCCGGGGCATTTATGATTGCGCTGCAGCTTAGAGTGCTATCTGCTTTCCCTCCATCCACGTCCGAGGATGATGGGCTGCCTGAAGAGCCGATCTGCACAGCTCCATCCTTTCTGTTCAGATTGGCGAATCCCTGGGGGGAGCCGAATCCGCAGGTGGCGCAGCCTTTAATCTCAAGCCTATCGTCGCCGCTGGAGCTATTGTTCTGCCAGGAATCCCCGGCCGAATCATTTGACGCCGCCCGGAAGAGAGCTGTGATATAAACCGACTGCCCGGCCCTGGCCGGATTGGGCTCGGCCTTTATCTCTTCCAGATCAAATCCGAACTGGGGCTGATTCTCCAGCCAATCCCTCCAGGAGTACATCCTGGCATCGTATCCCAGGCTCTCCAGGGCAAACCAGGTTATGGCAGCCTCGACTCCCACATTGGTATAAACTACAACTGCTCTGTCCTTGTTGATACCGGAAAAGATCTCTTTCAGCTGTCCATTGCTCTTTAAGCTGCTATTTTCCAGAAGATCTTCATAGGGAATATTCGCCGCTCCCGGAATGTGGCCGATCTCATAGTCTCGCGCCGGCCGGGCATCAACTATCTGAGCTCCGCCTGCGGCGGCAAATTCGTAAGTTGCCCATAGATCCGCCTGGATGCGAGGAAGATAAGTCGCTTTAGCTCTAACCGAAGGGGAATTGCTCATATTCAGCCCCGCCGCCTGCCATTGGTCTGGATCGCCCTGCAGCATTCGCACGTCCTCATGGCCCAGATATTTGAGCAGCCAATAGGTGAAGAATGCGGGAGCAGGCCCCCCGCCGCAGGGCATGCACTCCCCGGTTATGATCAAGGAATCATTGCTGGCTATGCCTGCGTCTCCCAGCAGCCCGGCGATATCAGAGACGGGCTTGAGAGCGCCTCCCTGGTCCAAAAAGCTTTCGTAATTGATGTTCAGAGAGCCATTGATGTAAGCCGTGGCATTGGGGCTTATATCCAAAACGATATCAGAAGAATTGATCTCTTCCGGGCCGATAAAAGATGAATCAAGATCCGGAGAGCTTTCCCAGGATGAATTCCCGTTTGGCACAGTGGATTCTCCTGCTGCCAGGATAGGCAAGAAGAGCAACATAGCCAAGAGCATAGCCATTGTCATGCCCGTCAAGAGCCTCTTTGCCTTCTTCGGCCTTAAGCCGAGGTATAGGTTCTGGATCATATTTTCAGCCATATGCTCTGCCTGCCACTCCTTAACCTTTTCCCTTTGCCTTCTCTATTGGGATGGGGCACTGGACCGCATCATCTCAAATCCAATCAGCCATAATGAGGCTCATAGAAAATGCATACTCCCGTATCAATGGCTAAAGAGCATCCAAGGCCTGCCTTAAGAATATCTTGGCTTGCCTCACTTCTTCCAGTGAAAACGGCCCGCATTCCTTTAGTTCCATTCGCACTGTTTCCAGGGCCGTGGTGAGAATGTTCATGGTCTCCACAGAGCCGGGACAGGACTGTTTTACCACCACCTGCTCCTCGCATCCATAAACTCCCAGAAAGGGAAAGATGCGGCAGGACCAGGGACGGACGGAATATATCTTGCATCCTTCCCTTCGGGCATCATAGAACTTGCATGGAAGGATGTGCTTGAAATTGAGGACCTCAGGGCGGTCAGGATCGGGGTTGGCATACTTTTTGATGAACTTGTTCAGGGGAATTTTGAGATGCCTGGCCATCTCCCTGGCATCCTCTCGTCGCAGCCGAATGGGATCGCCGGTAGTGCAGCAGCTGCCGCATCTCCTGCATTGGAAAAGAATGTGGCAGGCCATGCGATAATAGTCTATTGTGGTATACCTCGGCGCATCCATCTCTCTGAAGACCTGTCCATCCGAAAGAGAGATAGCCTTGAGAAGGGCCAAGGCTACTGATCGCGGATCTCTCATCTCTTCTGTAATTTCTGCCATTTGCCACTCGGACATTCGACAGGCATCCTTTTCAATCTTGCCCTACTTCAGTCTATCATGGCCCGGCAGATCGTCCTCATCGGTAGGTCCAATGTGGGGAAATCAACCTTATTCTGGGAGCTTACCGGAACCCGAGTTCGAGTGGGAAAAAGGCCGGGCGTCACCCAGTATCCCTTCCAGATCAGAGTAGGTGATGTTCTCTATGTGGACATGCCCGGATATGGCTTCATGCTCAAGGCCACTCAGGCTTATCAGGAGAAGACCAAGGATCTCATCGTGCGCTACTTCGAGGAGCATACACAGGATATTCTGCTCACGGTGCAGGTGATAGACGCCTCTTCTTTTTTGGATATAGCCGAGCGCTGGGAGAAAAGGGGAGAGGTGCCCCTTGAGATCGAGCTATGGGAGTTCCTCTCTGATATGGATTTAGATGCGGTCCTGGCCGCAAATAAAATGGATCGCCTGGCCAAAGCGGATAGGGATCTGGCTCTTGATCTCATCTGCGAGCGTTTGGGAATGCTGCCCCCCTGGAGGCAGTGGCCGGATAAGATAGCGCCCATAAGCGCCAAGAGAGGCGATGTGGCGTCATTGAAGTCCATAATAGCTAAAAAGGTTGGCGCAAAGAACTCCTCTCGAACCTAGCGAAAGATGCTTTTTCAGGGCCAACAGTCGGAGGCAAAGGATGCTTTTATCATCTCAGAGGTGCTTTTTCTCCCGGGCAGAAGATGGATGATATTATTGAGGATAGCAATTCCGGTGATGAGCACCTGAGTTCATTTCTCACAGAAAGACAGATCAGTGTCCTGCAGATGCGCCTGTGCGGCCTTTCTCAGCAGCAAGCAGCAGACCGTCTGGGAACCACCCGCTCCAATGTGAGCATTCTGGAGAAAAGGGCTCGCCAGAATATTGCCAGGGCGGAGAAGACCCTGGAGCAGTGGATGATGCTGCGAGCCCCTATTTCCATCAAGGCCCTGGCCGGAACGGATGTATTCGATCTGCCCAGGATGATCTTTGCCGCCGCGGACGAGAAAGGAATAAAGCTGCCGGTAACATCGCTGGACATCATCGATCAGCTTCGGCGCCGCTCTCCCCGTCCCTTCAAGACCAGAGCTCTGGAGATGGATGCAGAGATCTATGTCACAGAAGAGGGTGAGGTGCTTCTTGCGGACAAAAAGGTCTGACCGCGGGTTGGCAGAGGCGCTCGTGCCTCTGCTAATTTTCCCCAGTCTTCCTCATATCCTGTTTTGGCTGCCTGTATTTTATGTCTCCTTTGAGGAGGCGTTCATCTGCGCCTCAAGCTGCTCCAGCTGCTGCACCCTTTTCTCTACCACATCCATGGCATCCTGGAATAGCTTCCGATCTATCTCTATGCCGAAGAACTTTTTTAGCTTCTCCGGCGGAGTCATGGTGCTTCCGGCGGAGAGATAGGCAGCATAATTCTCATTGAACTTTTCCGGATCGTCTTTGTACATCTTGAACAGCGACAGGGTGATGGCTTTGGATAGGGCATAGCTGAAGGTGTAGTAGTTGTTGGTAAAGTAGATATGGCTGATATAGGTCCATTGTGCATTATCCTCTGCGTAGTAGTCGACCATAGCCGTCCTGTACTGGCGGGACAAGTTGGTCCAGAGCTGATTGAGCTCTCTGCCGCTCACATTTCCCTTCTGGCGGCAGAGATCATGAGCCGCATCCTCGAATTCGGTGATCATGGGCTGAAAAGTGAAGTAGTTGACATAGTCATTGATGCTGTCTGCCAGCACTGCCAGGGCGGTATCCTGGTCATAATTGGCCAGGGCATAGTCCACAAATAGCTCCTCATTGAAGGTGGAAGGTATCTCCATCTCGTACTCCGTGCCGGTGCAATAGAGATAGTCCACATTGCTGCCCATAAGATAGAAGTTGATGGCATGGCCCATCTCATGGGTTAGAGTCCTCTGGTCGTCTATCAATCCCTTGTAGTTCATGAATATCAGGGCGGGCCGATTGAGAGCGCACATATCCTGGCAGTAGCCTCCCGGACTCTTTCCTCCCTCCGGATTGGGGTAGACATCTATTGAGCCGCTGGTGGCCGTCTGGAGGAAGATCTCTTGGAAGGCAGGGGCCATTTCGGCATAGGAGGCGGAGATATTGATCAGGGTATCCTCGTAGCTGTATTTCTGGTCCGGACTCTTGAGCAGGGAAAGCTGCAGATCATAGGGCTTCAGCCGGTCCAGATTCATTCTCTTGCATCGAAACTCATAGTAGCCGTCGAAATCGTCCTTGCGCTCCTTGAAGACCTGGTTCATGGTTTCCACCTGACCAGAGGTGAGGTAGGCTCCGAACATCTTGGAGTCGTATGAGTCGGAATAATTCAGCTCACGGGCTAGAAGGTCATCCAGCCGTGATTTATTGCAATATATCTCTGCCATCCGGTCCGACTCCTCGATGAGATGATAGAATCGTTTATCGTAGGCCATCTTTCTGTTATTGCGATTAGCGTCCGTGCTCACCAGCTCGGTGTAGGTCTCTGAATTGAGAGCCAGCTCTTTGCCGTTTTCCAGAGTGATATTACCGGCTACTGTGACGTTATTGGTGACCAGCTTCTCCGCTTCTGTGTCTAATTTCATAAGCTGGTTGGAGATATCGGCGAGATAAGCGGCATGTGACTCATCCCTGGGACGGTGATTGGCATAGCGACGGTAGCTATTTTCCAGGTAGGCTCTATATTTCTCCAGCCCGGGCTCTCCGGAAAAGATCCTGTCCCATTCAGAAGGGGAGAGGGACTTTAATTTTATCTCAGCGTAGGATACGGCCTTATTGTGATCGGTAGAGAGGTTCTGCAGATGGGAAAGGAATGCCTCATAGAACTCTTCATTGACATTGAGGCTGTTTTGACCTGAGACATAGGCATAGAGTACATTCATCCTTTTGCTGAAGTTCTTATCCGACTCGACGTAATCCAGCAAAACCGGCCCGGTGAGATTCTGGAAGCGGGGACGGAATGTGGCATTTATTTCCTCAGATAAATCTTCGAGCTTTTTAAATTCTTCACTCGCAGTCTCTCGATCCTGGAATATGTTGGAAAGGTTCCAGGAGGTGGTGATCTCGCTTCTGTTCATTGCCTCCAGCTTCTTCTCCGGAGACGAAGAAAGTCCAGAGCCGCTGATAGTGAGCACTGAAAAAACAACCAGCGCGGAGATAATCAATCCTTCTGCCGAATTCATTTGCATCATCACCCCGGATGAACAGAATCAAATTATGTCACTTGATATAAATAGCTGGTCGCCAATTGCCTGAAGAGATTAGAGATTATCACCTGGCGGATAAACCCAGGATATAAAATTCCCATATTAGCGAAATCATTATTCAATATCAGATTATTCAATGTCTATCTATAAAAATTAAGAATTGAGACGGTCATTAACAGACATCTCATTCAATCCATCAAGTCATTTCCATCTCTAATGAAGACCTCACAGCCAGAGCATCACTGCCAGCTTCAGATCTTCTCTCCCTGGGGCGGAGCAGTGGGATCAAATCCATCATCTGCGCTGTCGATGAATACCTCAGGCAGGCCATAGGGATCGTCATAGCCTTGGACTGTTGCAGTAGGATCAAATCCCTGATCTGCGCTATCGATTAATATATCACCCATACTGGGAATGGAACCTGATGTTACTCTCGTTCCATGAGATGTCTCAGTTCTTCCGTCCAAGACGCCAGTTGAATCCAGAGAGGAGCAATCAGCAGAGAGAGTATGCGTGTGTCTCCACCCGCTTTGCCATGAAATTCCATATTGTCTTCGTGATGCATCGATAATATGCCACGTGCCGGTATCGATTAACTCACCTTGGCTATTCATAGCCTCGATCCGGCCATTGGGATAATAGACAATGGTATTCTCGGCAAATTTCCAAGAGCCAGTGATATCGCATTTCTTCCCCTGAGGCCGACCAGATCCTCGATCGCTGGCTCCAATATCTATGATCACGGTGCTCTCCTTAGGCTGTCCTGGAGGAATAATAGTCCCATACGATGAGCGGCTATTGCTCACAACATCAACCACAACTTCATTGCTCTTCCAGCCATTGCCGTAGAAGATCAGGGTGTGCCTTCCGATCTCATCGGCCAGGAAGACCAGCTGAGTGTATCCCCGATAAAATCGGTACTGCTGCACATCCTGGTAGCCGTCCGGATATGTCTCTACCATAGTAGTCGGCCCTCCATCGGAATAGGCCAGCATTTTAAAACGGGCATTCAATGGGCATTTTATATATTGGGTCCAGCTAGTCCTCCCCTGAATCCAGAGGGAGTTAGAGGGCACATATCTGGAATCATAGGGCCTGGATTGACCGTTTATGACCAGATAAGTAGGCTCAGATCCATAGATCTCAAATTGTACCGGTCCTGACGCAGAGACTTGCCCCTGATTGAGATCATAATACTGCTCATACATCAGCAGAGAATCTGAAGATATATGGCCGGAGCCTGGAGCGCCCTTATCTGCCTGGCTTGTCACAGAAGGAGAGATCAGGGGGTCCCCCATTGATGAATCTGATATAGCAGTTGTATTTGAGATCGCTGCCAACAAAATAATCGACGCCAATAGCTGAGACCTGCCGAGCAATTAATCACCAAAGTTAAAAGAACCTATTTATAGATAAAATAATCTGTTCGAAATTGCATTTCTCAATGAGGTGATTAAGTAAGTTGCCATTAGCTTGAAAATTCTGATGAAAGCTATATTAAGATTGAAAATTAGCCTGCAAAAATGAATTATGGATAGAGATAAAGCATCTCAGAGAATTATCTCTATATCCAGCTCTTCTGCCAGCTCTTTGTAGCGATTTCTGATGGTGACCTCGGTTACACCGGCCACATCCGCTACCTCACGCTGGGTTCTGCGGTCTCCGCAGAGGATGGAGGCTATGTAGATGGCGGCAGCGGCCACGCCGGTGGGCCCGCGCCCGCTGGTCAGCTCCTTTTCCGCCGCCTGGCGCAGGATCTCAATTCCCTTGGCCTGCACCTCTCCTTTTAAATTGAGACCGGAACAGAAGCGGGGAATGTAGTCTATGGGGCTGGTGGGCATAAGCTTCAAGGCTAGCTCCCTGGAGACGAAGCGATAGGTCCTGCCTATCTCCTTTCTGGACACCCTGGAAACTTCTGCAATCTCGTCCAATGTGCGCGGCACATTGCACTGCCGGCAGGCGGCATAAAGAGCAGCTGCGGCCACGCCTTCAATGCTTCTGCCCCGGATAAGGTTCTTGTCCACTGCCTTTCTGTATACCACAGCGGCAGTCTCGCGAACATTTCGGGACAGGCCCAGAGCTGAGGCCATCCGGTCCAGTTCCGAGAGGGCGAAGGCCAGGTTTCTCTCTGTGGCATTGCTGACTCGGATACGCCTCTGCCACTTTCTCAGGCGATATAGCTGGGCTCGGTTCTTTGAGGAGATGGTCTTTCCGTATGAGTCCCTGTTCCTCCAGTCGATCATGGTGGAGAGGCCTTTGTCGTGTATGGTATAGGTCATGGGGGCGCCGACTCTCGACCTCTTCATGCGCTGGTCATGGTCGAATGCTCTCCATTCCGGCCCCTGATCGATGAAATTCTCATCTATGACCAGGCCGCAATCGGAGCATACCAGCTCCGCTCGCTCATAGTCGCGGACGAGGGTGTGGCTCCCGCACTCTGGACATTCGACGGTAAACTTCTCAAACTCATCTACCTTTTCTTTCTCGCGTTTGAGCCTGGTCCTCTCCTTGAGCTTCTCCGGCTCAACCCTCTCTATCTCTCTCAGCTTCTCTATTTCTTCCACTTGCCATCTCTCCCTGGCATCTCGTCGATGTATAGCTTCTTTCCGATGTGGGCAGAAGCATCCGCATCTTTATTTGGTCTCACAATCACATAGGGATGGTTGATTGGCCCGAAAATATCCAGCACTTTTCCTACTCTGCTTCTCCTCTGATCCACCACCCAGGAATTAGGTCGAAGGGCATTATCCTTGCCTTCGCTTGCAACGGCCTGTTCGTTTTGAACAATCAGCTTATTCTGCACCACATGAAGAGCAACACCCAGCCTTCTCAATAGGCCACCTCATCTATATAGATGAGGAACTAATATTTAAACATTCCGAAAACCATTTATAACTGTCACTCTCATGCCTTTCCTAAAGGCTTATCATCTACTGCTTGCTAACTCACAGCTAATGTTTGAGCAGCTTCCCACAGTTCCCACATCAGAGGAGTTATTAAATAAGTCCTTCAGGCGTGCCTCTCGCGCTGTAGATGACCTGTCCATGGTTCAAAATGCCGGCAATATACTCTCTGACAACCTCAGCAATCTCATCAGGAAATTTCCCTCCTTTGAGAATATGCCCCCTTTTTATAGGGAGATGGCGGACATAATGGCGGGAGTGGATCGCATCCGCATCAGCCTCTCCCGCCTGGGCTGGGCATCCAGGCAGATAAGGCTGATCACCAAAGAGCATGTGGGCCAGATCAAGAGATCAAGCCCTAACGATACTGCTTTAATCCGAAAATCGGCCTTCGGCCGCATCTCTTCAGTAATGAGGTCTATTGAGAAAGATCTTCTCTTCCTCAATGAGACCCGAAATCTGCTGCGGAAGATGCCCACCATCGATCCGGCATCGCCGACCATTCTCATTGCCGGATATCCCAATGTGGGCAAATCCAGCTTTATCGTGCGTATTACCGGAGCCAGGCCGGAGATCGCCAGCTATCCGTTCACCACCCGGGGAATCTTTGTGGGCCACTTCACAATAGGCGAGCAGAGGTATCAGGTGGTGGACACGCCGGGACTGCTTGATCGGCCCATGGAGGAGAGGAACAATATTGAGCGGCAGAGCATAGCCGCATTGAGCCATCTTCAGGGCGTGGTGCTTTACATCCTTGATCCAAGCGAGCACTGCGGCTATCCTCTGGACTCTCAACTCTCTTTAGCGGATGATATCAAGAATTGGATCAGCCTTCCCATGCTGATTGTGGCTAATAAAGCGGATATAATGAAGTATACGGGAGACGGAGATGTGCTGGAAATGTCCACGGAGACCGGCCAGGGGGTGGAGGATGTTCTGGAGAAGCTTGTCGGCATACTGGGGAAGCTAGAAATGTCCTCTGATACCGAGAAAAGCCGCTCCCATTGATCATTCCGTCTGGGAAAGGGCTCTATCTTTGCCCGGCCAATCTCTCAGATCTCGCATCCTTGCCACTCGTGCTGCTTAAAAACCTCTCTCAGAGCGTCAGGATGATTATGCATCATATCTCAAATGATTTTGAAATCCCGAGGAGACTGGAAAACAGGAAGGTTTGCGGAGATGAAAGATAGGGCCCTGTTGGAGGAGTTTAGGAAGAGATATCCAGAGAAGTTCGCCACGGAGGAGGAGATCTTCTCTCATATTCATGCCGGAGACAGGATATTCATAGGCACCGGATGCGGAGAGCCCCAGTACCTGCTGGCCGCCCTGGTCAACTACGTCAAGAACCATCCCAAAGCATTCTTCGATGCCGAGCTGATCCACATCTGGACTTTGGGCGTCGCCCCCTATGCCGACGAAAAGCTGCAGGAGAACTTCCGGCTGGACTCCTTCTTCGTAGGAGAGAGCACCAGAAACTCAGTCAACCGGGGAGCCGCCGACTACACTCCCATATTCCTCTCTGCCGTCCCCGACCTCTTCCGCTCCGAGCTGATCCCTGTCGACATAGCCCTGGTTCAGACCTCCCTTCCCGACAAGCACGGCTACCTCAGCCTGGGAATCAGCGTGGATGTGGTCAAGAGCGCCGTGGAGAAGGCCGGCCTGGTGGTGGTCCAGGTCAACAGCAATATGCCCCGCACTCACGGCGACGGATTTGTCAACATCAAGGATATCGACTTCTTAATTGCGCATGACGAGCCCCTTCTGGAATACTCTCTTAAGGCCCCCACGGATATCGTCCAGAATATCGGAAGATATGTGGCCAGCCTTATCGAGGACGGCTCGACCATACAGGTGGGCTATGGACTGATTCCCGATGCAGTGGTGCCCAATCTGGGGGGAAAGAAGGATCTGGGGGTTCATACTGAGCTTCTCAGCCACGGCATAATCAGCCTCATGGAAAAGGGAGTGGTGACCAACAACCGGAAGATCCATAATCCGGGCAAGACCGTGGCCTCCTTCTGCATGGCGGACAGGGACAGCTACGAGTACCTGGATGAGAATCCCACTGTTGAATTTAAAAGGATAGACTACACTAACAATCCCCTCATCATCTCCCGGCATCGGCTGATGACTGCCATCAACAGTGCTATGGAGCTGGACCTGACTGGCCAGGCTACGGCCGAATCCCTTGGCGGAACATTCTACAGCGGCATAGGCGGCCAGGCTGACTTCATGCGCGGAGCGGTCCTGGCTCCGGGAGGAAAGACCATACTGGCTCTGCCCTCAACCGCCCTCAACGATAGCGTATCCCGCATAGTTCCCACATTGCAGGAAGGGGCAGGTGTGACCCTGAACCGGGGCGATGTGCGCTATGTGGTGACTGAATACGGCATAGCCTATCTGCACGGCAAAAACATTCGTGAGAGGGCCATGGACCTCATATCCATAGCTCACCCCAAATTCCGGCCCTGGCTTATGGAGTCGGCCCGCCAGAGGGCCATCATCTACAAGGATCAGCTCTTCATCCCTGGCGAGAAGGGCATCTATCCCGAGGAGCTGGAGATATACCGCACCACCAGGAAGGGGCTAAATATAAGGCTGCGACCGGCCAAGATCACAGATGAGGCCCTGCTCAAGGACTTTTTCTACAGCCTCTCCGAGGAGAGCCTCTACAAGCGCTTCTTCTCCGCCAGAAAGGACATGCCTCACAAGAGGCTGCAGGAGTTTGTGGTGGTTGACTATAGCCGGAAGATGGAGATTCTGGCCACAGTTGAGGAAAAAGATAAGGAGATCATAATCGGCCTGGGTCAGTATGAGCTGAATTCCGATATGCACCTGGCCGAGGTAGCCCTGGTGGTCAAGGACAGCTTCCAGGGACAGGGCGTGGGACGGGAGCTCCTCTCTTATCTGATTCTCCTAGCCAGGCGTCAGGGCCTGCTTGGATTTACGGGAGAGGTGCTGGTGGCGAACCGATCCATGGTGGGGCTCTTTGAGAAGATGGGATTCGATACGGAGAAGAGAAGCGAGGAGGGGGTCTATCAGATGAGGATGTGGTTTAGGAAGAAAGATAGAGGCAATGAGCAAGAATAATTGGGGTCATTCCCTTTATCCAATCCCTTTCAATTTGCGAACCTCAAATGGACTTCTAATTGAAAGTCTCCACGCTATTTGAAGATCTCTCCTGCCTCCTTGTACCAGAGCAGAAGGTCCAGATGGGACATGGGAATCTTTGCCTTTCGGGAGAATTCGATCATCTTGCTCTCGATCTCCAGGTACATCTTCTTGCTGGGCGAAGCTGGAATCCCATCAATCACCCCCAGCAGGGCCAGGTTCTTCAGAATATGCCTGTCCAGTATGGCCAGATCCCCTCCGAGGCCGATGTTTCTCAGGAAGTGGCTGGCTTCTTTATATCCCAGTCCCTTGATATTGGCCACCAGCCACTCCCTTGCCCCAGAGGCATTGGAGAATCCGGCCAGGGTATCTCGCAGAGAGCAGGAAGAAAATCTGCTCCGGGCCAGGCAGATGTACTCGCCCTTTCTCAAATTGAACCGAACACCCACCAGCTCCCCGGTGATCTCCTCCGCCCCGGCCTCTTTAATCATGCATTTCCTCTCCAGCCTCTCTACTGCCCTCCAGCAGGTCCTGGCTTTGGACTGGGGAGTGAGCAGGCAGAAGACCAGCTCCCGGAATAGCTCCTCCTCGCCTGCCTCTTTCCAGATGCGGGAGAAGTCTTGCAGACGGGATTCGATCTGGGGCTTGATGGGATGATAAAGGCTAGCCAGCTCCTCTAGGCTCAATGTCTCTTTCTCCATTGGCGGGATCATCCTCAAACTCATGATTCAGGGGATATTTAGCGGTTTTCGATCCCGACGATTCCTCCGGCGGCTCTGGGCTGGAAGATTAGGCTGCACTGCATCTAGCAGTATCAAGGTGGTCTGCCTGCTCCGGTCCTCTCTGGCAATAGATTCAGCGGCAGGATCTTATAAGCCTGAATCAGTTGATACGGAATGCTCATGTATAACCAAATAGGAAGCCTCACCCGTTTGAAATATGTCATCATAGCCATACTGCTGTTCTTTGTCGGATTGGGATTGCTGCTCACTTTCTTTCTGATGTTCACATTGCTTTTTGCGCTGGCGGCCTGGGCATGGGCGGGGATATTCCTTTACCTGGCGGCAGTGAGAAGACCTTATGCGGACTTCGTGGCAACGCTGCGGCCTAAATCGTGACTGAAGGCGAAACAGTGAGCAATATTCACCTAGAGAGCAGAGCAAAAATGGATGAAGAGACTCCCTTGCAGAAGGCCAGAGAGATGAAAGCAGAGACCTTTGGGATCTCAGCTTGACCAAAAATTTACTTAGCAATTATGCGCCGATCGGGATTCGAACCCGAGTTTAGGCGTTGGCAACGCCTAGTGATAACCGCTACACTATCGGCGCATTCGGGTTTAAGCGAAGCATCCCCTACAATCACCTTCTAGTCTAAAAACATTGCGGGCAGAAGGATCGCACCCACCCTGGCCCCAAAATGCTGCATACCCTTTATCTACCTTGAAGGAGGACTTTTTCATGGTGATATTCGTTTGCATGATGTCGTCATAGTGGGAGCAGGCCCGGCTGGGCTGACCGCAGCCATGTACTGCGCGAGAGGCGGCAAGAAGACTCTGGTTTTAGGAAATATCTACAGCTCGCAGCAGTCCATGGGCGGCCTCTATGAGAACTATCCTGGATTTCCGGATGGCATTCAGGGCATTGAACTCTCCGAGAAGATGCTGGCACAGGCCCAGAAGTTCGGTGCGGAGAACCAGACGGAGCAGGTGGAAAAAATTGTGCCCCTGAGCAACTTCTTCCGCCTAAAGACGGAGAACTGGCAGTACGAGGCCAGGACGGTCATACTGGCTATGGGCGCAGGCCATCGCCTCCTGGGTGTGCCCGGCGAAAAGAAGCTGACGGCCAGGGGCGTCTCCTATTGCGTCCATTGCGATGGAGCCCTCTTCCGAAACAAGGCCGTGGTCGTGGCCGGCTACGGCAATGGCGCAGCCCGTGCCGTCCTCTATTTAGCCGGTATCGCTGGCAAGGTGCACCTGCTCTGCACCCGGGAGAAGCTGGTAGCAGAATCGGTCTACCTGGAGCGCCTCAAGAGCCTCTCCAACTATACCGCCACCTTCGGTGCGGAGATCACCGAGATCCAGGGCGAGGATTTCGTCACCGCAGTGGGCTTCAAGGTGGGAAACACCCCCCGCACCGTCAAGGCGGACGGCGTTTTTGTGGAGATGGGCATGAAGCCCAATGCCGATCTGGCTATTGCCCTGGGCCTGGAGATGACTCCCGGCGGCTATGTCAAGGTCAACCGCCTCAATCAGGAGACCAGCATGCCTGGCGTCTATGCCGCGGGAGATCTGACCGGCGGGAGGCTGCAGGTTGCCACCGCAGTGGGCAGCGGCGCATCTGCCGGAATCAGTGCTCTGCAGTACCTGGGATAGGGTGCGGTATAAAGCAATGGCTTACTCAAGAGAGAAGAAGGAACTAGATCTGAGCAGACCTGTGACCGTCTGGCGCTCCCAAGATCTTCTGGACGGCAGGCCAGCTGAGTCTCTAACCATGATCCTGCGCACAGTGGGATGCCGCTGGAACCGCTGCACCATGTGCGGCTATGCCGGAGAGGGGGCGCCGGCCACAGCCCATGATCTGATCAACCAGTTCGATTGGGCTATGGGCCGCTCTTCGCCCGAGGTCTCTGTGGTCAAGATCTATACCAGCGGCAGCTTTCTGGATCCCGATGAGATGCCTGTTCAAGCCAGAGATGAGATCCTGGGGCGTCTGAAAGCTATGGGAATATCCCGGCTGGTTATAGAGAGCCGTCCGGAGTACATAACTGGCGAGGGCGTCGAAGCCTGCCTCTCCCATCTCTCGACCGAGTTTGCCATAGGCCTTGAGAGCTCCAATGATCTCATCCGGGAGAAGGCCATAAGAAAGGGCTTCTCCTTCCAAGATTTTGTGGCGGCATCAGAGATGGTGCACCGCCAGGGCGGCAGGATAAAGGCCTACATCTTGCTCAAGCCTCCCCTGCTCACCGAAGGCCAGGCCATGAGAGATGCCATAGACACCGGCCTGGCAGCCCGCCCTCATGCCGACATGCTCTCTCTTAACCTGTGCAATGTGCAGCGCAATACAATAGTGGAGAGGATGTGGCAGAGAGGAGAGTTCCGCCCGCCCTGGCTCTGGTCCGCTCTGGAGGTTCTGGAGAAGGTGCCCGGACCCATCGTCTGCGATCCGGTGGGGGCCGGTACCAGGCGCGGGCCGCACAATTGCGGAGAATGCGATGAGAGAATAGCTTCAGCTATCAGGGATCATGCCCTCTCTCAGGATGTGGGGCCGCTGAGAAGCCTGGACTGCTCCTGCAAGTCCGCCTGGCGGGAGCTGATGGAATTGGAAGAAGAAGCCTTCGGTGCAGTGCTGCTTTAAAAAGAGGCTTCTTCTCCTCGCAAGATCAGGATAGATCAGGCAGTCTCTTCTATTTTGCTTTTTATGGCAGAAAGCTCTTCGTAGATCTCCTCAAGTGCCCTATTCTGAGCTGCAAAATTGTCCAGGACCGCTTTGCTCTCCTCTTCCGCCCGAAGGTTCATCAAATAATCGTTATGAGCCTTGAGCCGGTCCTGGCGATTCTGGCTCATCAGAATCAAAGATGCAGTGTAGGCAGACTGCAAGGAGAAGATCAGATTCATGAAAATAAAAGGATAGGGATCCCAGGGGCGCATATAGGCACTGGCATTGAGAATTACCCAGACCGCCACGAGAATCGATTGGATAAGGATGAACTTCCATGAACCCAGATTCTTGTATACCCAGTCGGCAAACTTCTCTCCGTATGTAGACGGACCGGGATCTATTTCAGCTAATTCACGCACCGGAGGATGATCGTGCCTGAAAGGATCGGGAAATATCAGCTTTCTCATGGGTCTGCCTCCTATATCTATATTGAAACAACTCCTGATGGATGATGCTCAAAGCTCAAGGTCACTCTAATCTTTCTCTGCCCGTTTTATATAAATTAATCATATGCCCCTACATAATCCCTTATTGAACCTGCAGCTCCCTATGTGCGGCATCAAGGGATGGGAAATGCTTATATGCCACCTCTGCATCCTACCATGCGCTGCGCGGGGCCATAGGGTAGCCTGGTATCCTACAGGACTGGGGGTCCTGTGACCGGCGTTCAAATCGCCGTGGCCCCATCGAAGGCTTTTTCCAAAATTGATTTATATCGTAAGGCGACAGCTCCTGCACAGCCACAAAAACAGTCATAAATCTTTACGGCCAAATCAGCCAAGCCCATTGGATCACAACAGATCTCCAGCAGACCATCATAGATCTGCTGGCTGCTTCTACATGAGGATCATACAAAGCAGAGTTTTTTATATCATATCGATGATCTGAATTATAATCGATCTTGCTCAATCGCCAGCAGGATCATGGGGAGTGTATCAATTGAGACCTAAAAAAGAGAAGAGGATTCTTCCTATGGCTTTGGCATTTCTTTTATTGCTGATCACAGCATTTTCCGCTCAAGGCCTGCAAAGCTTCGATCCGACTTATACCGACGGTCAATATTCGCAAGAATATGGCTCAACAGGGGCATATTCATCCACTGTGCCCGACGGAGCACCGCGTCCTGTAGCACCATCAAGCGCACAGGATCTCCGCCTTTCCATACCCGAAGAGGAGGCCGCATCCTATCAAACACCGCCCTCCACGGAAATAAGCCAGTCCCTCATTCCGGCCAGCTCCGCGGCTGTCTCCGGCGCTGCTTCCGCAAACCGGCTCTCAAGCCAGTCCCAAACAACTCCGTATTTCGGGGGCAATTATCCGGAAGAAGACTATCCTGCTCAGTCTATGATCGTCTTTCCCAAAGGAACGACCTCGACGAATAAGCTTTACATTTCCGATGTTCCTAAGACCGTGGCCGGATGCCGTCTAAACGGATGGCTGCCCATGTGGATGCAGACATTCAGCAGCGCTCCTTTATGGTTTTATGAATGGTACCCCAGCGGCAGTCTCAGCGTCAATTATCTGGGGTATGCGGGAGCAGGCTGGCAAAAGAGATGGTTTAATGGAGATACCCCTGGCTGGCATATACTGCAGTACTACTCCCGTGGCTGGAGCAACTACATTTACATCTATGTCTACGGCCAGAGATCCGGTCAGTGGACTGATCTCGGACCATATGCGGGACCTGTATCGAGCAAGCTGTCATACAAAGGTATGGCGTCAGTTACCATGAATTCGAACTGGCTTAGGGGCTACGATATCTACGTTGACGGCAGCTACACTGGAACTGAGGGCACGGGATCCGATATCTTGGATGGCATCTACAACTTCAGGGTGCCTGGAGACATGGAGCATACCATAGTTCTGATGAAGAACGGACAGAGCTATCCTGAGGCGGGAACCTTCCTGAGCGGAGCGTCCTACAGGTTTAAAATATAAAATATTTTTAATAGGGGATTTGGGAGGGTTGCCAATTCCCTATCCCTTATGGGATTAAAGTGAGCCTTCGCCTAGTTTTCATGTGTTCCTAAGATTGACGAAAGGATTTTTGGTAATCTGGTGCAGATTTCTAATTATTCCGGTCGCCAGATCAGGTGGACCTGTGATTTGCTTCTTTCTCGATTCCGTCTGACCGAAGATCACTGCCCGAAGCCTATCCCATCAGTGTGGGTTGCTGCGAGGACAGTTTGACTGCACCGCTATGGGTGGAGCAGAGAACTGGATACCATGCTTCGCCTGCTCAACAGCATCGACCGCAGAGATGAGGACTGACCATGAAGAGCTTATGGAATATGAGTATGAGAGTCAGAGTGAGAATGTCCCAACCTGGAGACAACCTATCTAAATCCTAGTATGGCGACAGCAATAGCACGGACAGAGAAATAGGTCTACTTAATTGCCTTTGGAGGATGCATAAATATGACTGCAAAGAAAATGAAAACTATTAAAGCGATTCCGGCAGCAATTCTTCTGGCTCTTCTTCTTTCCGGCCAGTGCCTTGCCCAAGATGACGACATTCTCTTCCAGGTTTCGACCATCGACGCCCTGATGCAGGGCGTCTTTGATGGCTTTTACAGCATCAATTGCCTTAGAGCCAGGGGCGACTTTGGCATAGGCACATTCGATGCCCTGGAGGGAGAGATGATCGCTCTGGATGGGAAATACTACCAGGTCAAGGCGGACGGCGTGGCCTATCCGGTTCAGGGGAACATGACTGCACCTTTTGCCACTGTGACCCGTTTTGAGGTGGACCAGACCGCGGTGGTGGAAAACGCCGGCAACTTCAGCCAGTTGTCCCATCAGATCGATCAGCATCTGCCCTCTCTTAATGCCTTCTATGCCATCCGAATAGACGGGACCTTCCCCTACATTCAGACCAGGAGTGTTCCTGCCCAGGAGAAGCCCTACCCCCGCCTGGCTGATGCGATCAAGGATCAGTCAGTATTCAATTTGACCAACGTCACCGGAAGCGTGGTGGGCATCTGGGCTCCTGACTTTGTAAAGGGGATTAACGTTCCGGGGTACCATCTGCACTTCATAACCAAAGACCGCAAAGCAGGCGGGCACATCCTGGAGATCCAGGTAGCCAATGCCACGGCTCAGATAGATGTCACAGCAGGATTTGCTATGCAGCTTCCCACCAGCGGCGACTTCTACAATGTCCATCTAGGCGGGGACCTGCAAAATGAGCTGGAGGAAATCGAGAAGTGAGCAACGGCTCTCATCCAATTTTCTTTTTATTTTTCAAGTTTTCAAAGCCTAATCATAAGCTTCAAGCATTGCTATAGTTTCCCTTCCATTCTTAGCTTGATTGGTTATATGTCTGAAGGATGCATTCAATTCGTCTCTCTGATCTTTTCGCCTTTCATGCATGTATCAGCTTGGCGGCACTTCTGCTTTCTCAATCGCTTTAAAGAGCCGCACTTTGATATCTCAGAGTCTTGGCATTGGCCGCCACAATAACCGTGCTCAGGCTCATCAATAAGGCTCCTGCCGCTGGGCTGAGCAGAATGCCATAGGAGTAAAGCACGCCTGCCGCCAGGGGAATGGCAATGACATTGTACCCCGTGGCCCAGAATAGGTTCTGCAGCATCTTGGAATAGCTCTTGCGGGACAGCTTGATGATATTGACCACATCTCCAGGATTATTTCTGACCAGTACAATGTCCGCCGTCTGTATAGCCACCTGAGTTCCTGCTCCGATGGCTATCCCCACATCCGCCTGGGCCAGAGCGGGAGCGTCATTTACCCCGTCGCCGACCATGGCCACGGAAAACTCTTTCTGAATCTTTTTAATCGTCTCTGCCTTCTCTCCAGGCAGAACATGGGCAAAGAACTCATCCAGGCCCAGCTCTTGGGATACGGCCTCCGCTACGTATTGGTTGTCCCCGGTCAGCATCATGCATCTTATGCCCATGGATTTGAGCGCCTCCACAGCCAGGCGGGACTCTTTGCGAACAACATCAGCCAGAGCCAATGCCCCTAAAGGCCTATCGTCTTCCAGAAGCACGACCACCGTCTTGCCCTGATGCATCAGGCCCTCCAGTTTAGCATCCTGGACTATGCCCTGCTGGCGAAGATAATTCGGACTTGCGATCTTCAGATGTCTGCCTTCGATCCGGCCTTGGATCCCCTCTCCAGGAATAAGATGAAAATGCTCTACATCATAGATAGGCAGTCCTCTCTCCTCAGCAATCTCCATCAATGCTCTGGCTATGGGATGCTCGGCTCTGCCTTCCAGAGACGAAGCCTGGGCCAGAATTTTGTCCCTGTCCTTCTCTTCTAAGGGCAGGATATCAGTGACTCTAAAGCGACCTTCAGTCAGGGTGCCCGTCTTGTCGAAGACCACCGCCTTGATGTCTTTGGCGCTCTCAAAGGCTTGCCTGTCTCGAACAAGAAGCCCGGACTTGGCGGCAAGAGAGGTGGATACAGCCACCACCAGGGGAATGGCCAGTCCCAGTGCATGGGGGCAGGCAGTGACCATCACCGTAACTGCTCTTTCAATGGCGAAGGCGAATTCCTTGCCATAAAACAGCCAGGCGGCAAAGGTGAGGCTTCCCACGGCCAGAGCCACAACTGTAAGCACAAATGCCGCTCTATTGGCCAGGTTTTGAGTTTTCGATCGGCTCTCTTGGGCCTGCTTGACCAGCTCAATCACCTGGCTTAAGTAGGTATCTTTGCCCGTTTTCTTGACGGCCACAGTTATAGATCCCGAGCCATTGATTGAGCCGCCCATGACCTCATCGCCAGCTTTCTTGATAACCGGTCGGGACTCACCAGTGAGCATGGACTGGTTGACATCCGTAGCTCCCTCCACTACCCAGCCGTCGATGGGGATTTTTTCGCCCGGCTTGACCAGAACGCGATCTTCTGGCTTTAAGTCCGATACATCGACCTCATGTATCTCCCCCTCTTTGACCAAGTGGGCCTGAGAGGGCAGGATCTTGGCCAGCTCTTCCAGCGCTCGCGAGGCTCCCATGGTGGAACGCATCTCAATCAGGTGGCCGAGCAGCATGATATCGATTAAAGTAACCAGCTCCCAGAAGAAGTCCATGCCTGATAGTCCAAAGACAACAGCAGAGCTGTAGAGATAGGCGACGGTTATAGCCACAGCCACCAATGTCATCATGCCGGGCAGTCTTTTTTTCGCTTCATCTCTAAAGCCCGCAAAGAAGGGATAGCCTCCGTAGAAGTAGACCAGGGAGGCGAGCAGGAATAGAAGGATATCCGATCCGGGAAACCGCAGACTGAAGCCGAAAAATTGCTGGATATGATGGGAGAGGATGAGAACAGGTACAGTCAGAATGATGGAAACAATAAGTCTTCTCTTAAAGTCCTGGAGCATATCTCCGTGAGACGCATGGGCCTGATGAGCCTGAAGCATTTTGTTGTGAGAAGAACTTGGCTGATCTTCGTGGACATGATCCGATCCTCTTTGACCGTTTATAGCCCGACCGTTCTCTTCTCCAGCCAAGTGGTCAGAATTATGCTGATGATGCGGCTGCATGCTTTCACCAATATACTATATTGTTGGTCTTAAGATAAAAGAGTCTGTTTCAGTATGGGCGCTAAAGTCAGAGCAAATTCGTCTCCATTTGGCCATTGTGGGCGGCAACAAAGCTGCCCACAATGGCCGTCCAACAGCCGGCGCAATAATAGAGATAGCTTAGCTCAGACAGGAGCCCTGTTTATTCTCAGGCCGATCCTGGCAGCAGCCGGGATCTTATCCTTCGCATGGGCCGGCTTTTTGTCCTCACTTGATCTTCTTCTCCAGCTTCTTGAGCTTCTTCTTGGCGGCCTTGCTCCCTGCATCTGCCTGCTTGGATAGCTCCTCTGCCTTGGCCTTCTTTATCTTGTTCAGCTTCTCTAATTGTTTTTTGCTTACCGGCATACTGTCACCTCTCTGCACCTCTGGCGGATCTCTTCTTGCCTCTTCTTGCCTTAAAAAGATGCTTATATGGCGGAGACAATCAGGAGATCTGGTTGGGCCCCTCCTTCCTATGTCCAGAGCAAATCGGCCAAAACCCTCTGTCCCGATTAAAAATATTTCCAGATCTCCACTGGAAATAATGGGGTTAAAAAATTTATCCGAGAATTATTGACCTACCTGATCTCTTCCAGAAGCTGGCAGGCCTTGCAGCTCTCTTCTACGCATGGCTCGCCGCATTTCCGGCAGGCAGCCAGATCCATCTGAGCCCAATCTCCCTTTGTTCTTAGGGCCAGTTTCTCAAATCCCTCTACCAGAGAGAGCTTGGTGCCGGGAGACTGGCTTTCCAGGGAGTTCATCATATCCCGGACCTCGGCCCGCAGGGATAGGCTGGCATAGGGGCACTCCCGGGACTGGAAGAAAATTCCGTTCAACATGCAGTAGAGGGCGATCTCCTTTTCCGGCATCATCCTTAGGGGCTTGATGCGGGGGACCAGCCCCTTCTGGGCCCGCCGGGGGCGCAGGCGCATCAGCCGCTCAAAGTCCCCCTTGAGGTAGTTCATCATCACCGTCTGGGCCTCGTCATCCAGGTTGTGCCCGGTGGCGATCTTGTCTGCTCCCAGATTTCTGGCAGCCCGGTTGAGGGCATGCTTGCGAAATACGCCGCAGTAGGTGCAGGGAGCCACACGCTTTCCCAATACCATCCGGTCCAGGCTGGAGCCATACTCCTCCCGGAAGGAGACCACATGCTGCTCGACTCCCAGCTGCCGGGCTATGGCCTTGGCCGCCTGGATGGTATCGTCCCGGTAGCCGGCTATGCCCTCGTCCACGGTGATGGCCACCAGATCCACCTCTCGCCCGGAGAGGAGGCGGTAGAGGCAAAAGAGAAGGGCGGTGCTGTCCTTGCCCCCGCTCACGGCCACGGCTATCCTCTCATTTTCTGCGATCATGCCTGCGGAGAGAATGGTCTCTTTCACCTTGGCCTCAAAATAGGAGATGAAATGCTCCTGGCAGAGGCTAGTGCCATAGCGCTTTAGGGAGATGACGGCAGGACTGTTGCAGATGTTGCACTTCATGCTCGTTTCAGCCTTCCAGCCTTTGGCTATGGCTGTAGACGGTCATCCTCTTTCCCCGCAAAAATCCGATGATGCATAGCCCTGTTCTCTCGGCTATGGATATGGCCAGGCTGGTGGTGGCTCCCCGGGATACTGCCAGGGGAATTCCAGCTACGGAGCATTTGAGGGCCATGTCCGAGGAGACCCGGCCGGTGCAGGCGACATAGCTTCTGCTGAAATTGAATCCATCCCGGCGCATGAGGGCAGAGCCTATGGCCTTGTCCAGAGCGTTGTGCCTGCCGATATCCTCGATGATTATGGGCTCGCCATCCCCGAAGAGGCCCACACAGTGCACTCCTCCCGTGGCCCTATGGAGATCGGATAGGGATATGGCGGCCATGGCCTCTCTGGCCTGCTCTATATCGATCTTGAGATCGGAATCGATCCGGGGAAGTTTGGACTGGTCCAGAAATGAGGCTATGCCTCCGCAGCCGCTCACTATGGGCCGACGGGGAACTATGGCCCGCAGGGGATGGGAGACTATGGCCCGGGCCACATCTCCTTCCACTTCCAGGGACTCGATCTCCTGCCTTCCCGATATGATCCGCTCGGCATAGAGATGGCCGACTACAAACTCCTTTCGGAGAGCGGGGCTGATCATGGCCGTGGCAAAGTGGCGGCCATTGATGAATATGGAGAGGGGTGCCTCCTTCACCACGGGGCAGATCCCTTCTTGGCGGCTCTCGCCGTCCAGCTTTATGCACTCATGATCATCCATCATTGCTTCGCCGCCCCTACCGATGATCTGTCCGCTTCTCCCTTCAGGCCATCCTGGCTATCTGCTCCACTGTAGCCAGGAGCTTGTCTATCTCCGCCTCGGTGTTATAGAGATACACCGAGGCCCGCACTGTGCCGTGCTTCAGGCCCAGATGCTTCATCAGGGGAATGCAGCAGTGGTGGCCGGATCGAACGCATATTCCTGCCGCCTGGTCCAGCATCATCGCCACCTCATGGGTCAGCAATCCCTCCACAGAGAAGGAGACCACGCCGCTCCTCCTGCCCCTGCTGGGTGCGGGTCCATAAACCACTACGCCCTCTATCCCCTGCAAGCCCTCCGCCAGCCGCAAGGCCAGCCTCTGCTCATGGCTGTGGATCTTTTCCATTCCCACCTCTGCCAGATAATCCAGGGCCCGGCCCAGGCCTATGGCTGCGGATATGTCCGGTGTGCCTGCCTCATAGCCCTCGTATCCCTTTTTGGCCACATAGCCATCCAGATCGGCGTCCTCTACCATGCCCCCTCCCACCAGCAGAGGCTCGACTCCCTCCTCCTTTCTCATCCAGAGAACTCCCGCTCCCATGGGTGCCAGCATCTTGTGGCCGGAGAAGCAGAGAAAGTCGCAATTCAGCTTCGCCACATTTGAGGGCATATGGGGCACGGACTGGGCGCCATCCACCAGCAGGGCAGCCCCCCGATCCCGGCAGATCTCTCCTATCTCCTTAATGGGAAGAACA
>MTKZ01125617.1_pt1 | contig 24755 bp, 22 predicted proteins | sample 1042781 | NCBI WGS metagenome assembly MTKZ01 (sample SAMN06212207, study PRJNA360539) | anaerobic digester metagenome | biome: Wastewater treatment plant; material: sludge; isolation source: anaerobic digester fed with sludge from wastewater treatment plant | place: Denmark: WWTP Viborg ... | reverse complement strand
CAACGAGTTTCTAGTATGAAATTTATTTTTACAGCGGATATACACTTGAAAATGTGGTCTGATACTGAATACACAGATTCAGGTATTCCTAAAAAGTTAATTGAAATTTTATGTACCATAAAACAAATGTGTGATCACGCTATAAAAAATAATATAGAACATGTCATAATAGGTGGTGATGTAAATGATACAAAAGGTACAGCATCGGTTAGTGCCTTTGTATTATTTAAACAACTACTAGATCAATATCCTAACTTAACATTTCACATAATGCATGGAAACCATGATGCCGTTTCCGATAGTGAAGATAGAGAGAGCGCTGTTCAACTATTAGAAGGACCAAGTAATGTAATAACATATCTGAATCCTAAAATAGTTGAATTTGATCAATCTCGCATATTATTTATACCTCATTGTAAAAATATGATTGATAATTTAAAAGAATATATCCAAGAGAATGATCTAGATATTTTAGTATCTCATTTAGGATTAAGTGATGCCTTTTTATCATCTGGTATCTCAATAAGAACTGGAGTAAGATCTGAAAACTTAAGAAAGTTTAAGTTAGTTTTATTGGGACATTATCATAAACCTCAAGAGATAATTAGTGAAAGCTCTAAAATATATTATGCCGGTTCTCCTATTGCCATACGCCGCGATGAGGCAACGGAAATCAAAAGGTTTCTGGTAGTTGATACTAATACTTATGATGTACAAAGTATCAATACAGAAGGTTATAGGAGATTTCATGAAGTATTAATAGATGAAAATTGTGATATTATTTCAATAAGGCAGAAGATAAAAGAGATACAAGAATCTGGTGATTATCTTGTTTTGAAGAAAACAATAGCCAATATTCCTCCTGAATTAGTAGATGATATTGGAGACAGAATTGTTATTGATTTATATGAGAAAGATATCAATCTACGAGGTATAACTGCGAATATGACCTCAGAGGAGAAAATGAGGAAATATTTAAATATTATGGAGATTGATGAATCACTGCATGAACAGTACATGGAAGTTGGGATTGAAATAATTAATTTCGAGGAGATATAATGCCCAAAGAAGAAAAGAAGATCACGTTAAAAATATATATTGCTTCACATTTTCCAAATAGATCTATGTTAAATATTGTTAAACGCAGTATAGAAAATACGGAAGTGTCCAGAATTATAGATAAAGTAAAATATATTATTATATTTGATATAATATCGTCTTGGTTATTGGAAGAAAAAGATCTTCATACTTTTGATTCTATAATATGTGGCGATTATGAACAAATTGATAATTCTAACATAATAATGGGTTTTTGGCCATGGGGTGCCGGAACGGTTTCTGAGTTATCTTATGCTATTAGAAGATATAAAAATACAAAAGATATATTCTTATATGTCGATCCCTGGATGTTAGATGTTAATAATAATCTTAATATTTTGAAACCAAGTCCTGAGTATTTTAGTTTAATGACACCATTTGCTTTATTACGAAAAGCGGTGAAAGAAAGAGATGATCATTATTATAATTTTGAAGAAGATTTAAAGACTTGTGATACTCATGGTTTTATGCCTTATGAAAATGATAAAAATATTCTAGCAATAGGATCATCTCCACTAGGATTAGAGTCGTTTCTTTCTAGGTGTTCATCTTCTAGAATTTTAAAGAAAAAAACAGTGAGTGCAGAAAATATAGAAGAAGAGTTGGGTGATAGATATGAGTAGAGAAATTATATTTCAGGATCTAACACTACAAAACTTTAAATGTCATGAAGAGTTATCCTTTTCTTTTACTCCAAACAGATTTGTTACTTTAACAGGTAATAACGGAAAAGGAAAAACTTCAATCTTTTCTGCATTAGTCTGGGCATTATATGATGAATGTTTAGACGGAACAAAAGCGGATGAAGTAGTTCGAAAAAGATCAGGGAAGAATACTTTTGTATCAATTAGCTGGTCTATTGATTCGGATAACTACTTAGTTGAAGCTTATAGAAAACATTCAAAACATAAAAATAAAAGATATCTTTATAAAAATGGCAGTGATATAACGTGTGAAAACAATTCAGAAACCTTAGCATTAATTGAACAAATATTGATGCCCAAAGATATATTCATGAATTGTTTACTTTTCTCACAATATGTTAAAAATCATTTTGCAGATATGACTTATTCGGGACAAAGAGAGATCTTTGATAAAATGTTATCTCTCCTAGTTTATGATGAATATTATAAAAAATGTTCTGCATACTCCAAAAATATAGAAGAAGAGTTTAGGACTCTCGATGAAGAAGTTAAAATCAATAGTGGGTATGCCAACACTTATATTAAAATAATAGAAGATGAGGAAAGAAAAATTCAGGATCGCAAGAAAGAAATACTTGAAACTATTGAGAGTATAGAAGATGCTATAATTAAATCAAAAAATCGAGTTGTTTCTTTTAAAGAGGAGATGGATAATATTGGAGATGTTGAATCTCTGTTTAAAGATTATACAGATAAAGTTAGTAAACTAGAGAATGAAATAGATATACAACGAGAGAGATGTCTTTCTGAGTTAGAACTATTAATAAAGTCTATTGAGTATGAATGTTCTGATTTATTAAATTCTACTAACAATGGGTTTATTGAAAAAACAATTTTATTGAAAGAAGAACTTAATAGATTAGAAATCTCACTAACAGAACTTTCTCAAAAAAGATTTGAAGCTGATACAAATTTGAAACAAAAAGAAAGAGAAGAATTAGACAAATTTAATAAAGAACGAGACGAAATTTTAAATCCAATTAAGGATAGGTTAAACATTGTTGAAAATGAATTAAAAATATTGATCGATAGATTAGAAACCTTACAAAGATTAATTATTCCTGAGAAGAATGAATATGAAAAATTCATTTCATTTTTAAAACAGGATATACCTAAATGTGCTACTTGTGAACAAGATATTATTGATCAACAAAAAGTAAACGTGGTAAAAAACAAAGTCAATAATCTCAAAAAATCGGTGGACGAAAAAGAATTATCTTTAATAGAATTAAAGAAATCAATAGAAAAATTGCAAAATGAAAAACAGTCTTTGACTGAAACATTATATACTAAAATTAAAGAATTTGAGCCTGGTGAGAATATTATTATTGAAAAAGTTGATCGTTCTAAGAAACATATTGAAAAAGTTTATTTAGAGCAGAAAACCCCCATAGATGGGACAATCCAAAAATTAAAAAGCGAGATTGAAGAATTAGAAATTACAAAAGAGAAAAAAATGAATTCTATTAAGGAAATTTACAATAATAGAAAAATTAAAGATTCAAATGAAATAAAAGAAAAGTATAAAAATATGGCTTCTACCTCGATTCAAAATTTAGAAAAATTGAAAGAAAAAGGTAAAAAAATAATTGAACAGAGAGAACAAAAATCTAGTATCGACGAAAAAATGAAAAAAGTAGAAGAAGAAATTAAAATCGAAGAAAATCGAGTTTCTTTTATCAAACAGACTTATGATGAAAATACTAGAGATAAACAAAAACAAATTGACCATTATAGAGAATTAATAAAAGAGTCAAACCAAAAAAGTCTCTCTTTAAGTGAAAGAAGAAATTATTTAGAAGAAAAGATTCGTATTATAAATTTCTGGAAGATCGCTTTTTCTGATTCAGGTATTAAATCTATATTACTAGATGAAACAATACCTATATTAAATAAAAGAGCGATTGAATTATGTTCTTTAGTTCCTCAATTAAAAATTAATTTTGATAGTCAGACTGAATTAAAAAGTGGTGAATACCGAAATAAATTTAATATTGGTGTTCTACAAACTAGAAATTTATCTTCTCATAAAGAGCTAAGTTCTGGTGAAAAAAGAATGGTTGATATTATAATAATGTTGTGTTTAAGATATCTATTAGAAATGATACAAGAATCCAGATTAAATATTTTATTACTTGATGAAATATTAGATAGTCTCGATCCAGAGAATTCTGCAATAGCGGGAGAAATTGTTAAAAAACTATCACAAGATCATTGTGTTGTGTTAATTTCTCATACATTGAGGAACTATATTGAATCTGATGAATCTTTTGTATTAGCATGAATTATATATATTAAATATTAATAGTAATTAATTGTTAGGTTTCTAAAGTAGAACCTAACGTGTTTAGTTTTTCTTAACAAAAAAAAGGAAGAAAACAATGTCAGAGCAAACGTTCGTAGTAACAGTTACACGTCAAACATTTTTTAAAGAAACCGCAGCACTAGGTGTTACCGCCAAAGATGAAGAAACAGCTATTAAAGAAGCAATTAAATATGCTAAGAAAAATGCTGATAATGGTAATGTAGCTTGGGATCGAGAACAGTTATCTAGGTGGCCGAGAATTAATTTGGTAGATTGTGTGAGTGGTGGATCTACTTCAGATGATGCTTTTATAGGTATCCCAGACTCAACAGTATCAGATAATGAACTCCCATCCGATGAAGAGGAAGAAATACAAGAATAGATATTTAATACATTAATATTTAATTAGTATAGGGAGAAATATATTATGGATTATGTAATGCCTAGTAGAAGATGCAACGGGTGTGGTAATATTCATCCCGGTCCTTTTTGGGATGATGATTGTCCCGCTGTAAGCAAGAAGAAAGAAAGAGATGTAACAATAGTCAAATTTTGTACAGATTTAGGTGAATATTTATCACGATGTGAAGATCCTAAAAAGATAATGGGCGAGATTAAAAAGTTATTAACAATAACGTAACATAACAATGTGGTTAGAAAGGAAAAGTTAATGACTCCAGATTCATTAAATGATATACTTAACGAAGAAGAACGAGAAAATAATACATCAACAATAGTTGTCGATTTAGAAGAGGAATCAAGCAGAGAAATAAATGAGAATGATACTTTTTCGGAAGATCTTTCTGAATAAGATCATCAACAGGTACAGGTCCCTTGGTTTCATAATTTATCGGATATAGAAAATGAGCTTGAAATTGTTGAATTTGAGCAGTATAGATATTTATTTAAGAAAGTGGTTGATCCTGTTGGAGAAGTATCTAATAAATTTTTGGTATTTTACAAAGATCATACAAAAGAGGAACCGAAGTGGGAAACTTTGGTACATTTGTTATCGGATCAATATACAGTAGCTTTAACAGAAGCAGCATTCGAAAATACAGTTTCCAATATGGAATACGGAGTTAGTGATATTAATATTAACTCCACACCTTTTAGAATGGTTGTTTCAGCTGAAACATCATGTCCGATTAATTTATTTCAACAAGAAGAAATGAAGATTGCTTTTCAAATTGTTACAGGTATCGATCCTGATCAATTTAGAAATATATCTTCAAAAGTTATAATTAATATAATTAATACATATAATGGTACAAAAAAGATCAATCGTACATATGAAATTAAAACAACAGCTGATCGTGGTGATGATGAGCATCATTCTTTCCGTGATTATTTTCTTATTTCAACATTGAATGAGTCATTTATTCATGCTGAAAATTATTTAGGAAGAACTACCGGTGCATTAAGAACTGCTCAACAAGCGTTAGATAATAATATTCATGTGTTAAATAGTATTACAGAAGGTATTGAAAGTATATCAAATTATGTATGTGAAAAATTAAGTAAAGAAGAAAGAAGTGCATTTATTGATTTGTGGGAAAATATCCCGGCAAATAATAAAACACTGTTGATGTTTATAGTTCTTATATCCTATATATTAGAAAGATCTGAAAACAAAAATAAGATTTATTTTACAACAGTTCATCAATTTATACAATCATTAATTTCTAAAAAGATTAAAGAAGCAGCTAATATTTAATGTGCGTGTTTGTGTTTTTTGAACGTTAAGAAAGGACTTAACTATGTTGGAACAAATTTTAGACATCCTCTCCCAGAATCATGAAGCCTATTCCGCGACAGCTCTTTCCAAAGAACTGGGGTACAGCAGAAAGAACGCTGATGTGTGTGCCATTTTGGAAGAATTGGTTGCACAGGGACGTGTTCTTTGTGATAATAGCGGCTCCTATACGGAGTATTTCTTTAACTACGATTACACTGAAAAATTTGTAAAGAATGCCCTTGATGCGGGTGAAATTGAAGCATTTGATGAAGATACTGTTGAAGTTCCGGAAGAGGCAGAATCTCGTGGATATGAAATTGAAGAAGTTAGTAAGGGTTTTAAAATTACCCTTCCTTCCGGCAGATGCTACACACTACCCAAGTCGCAGAGAATCCTCTGCATAAATGGGGAGAAGCACATTCTCCTGAAAACACCCGAAGAAGTTTTGTATGCGATCGATTATTATGCGACCACGAATGGCTACAAAAATTATCTTGTAAAAGATCTCAGTGTGGGCCGTGTTGCTGCCCCCTCTGATATTAACAAGAATCCCTGTGTTATTTTCATTACGATTGAACGGCATAGTAAAGCCGGCTAATCCTGTACGTGTTCGGTTTGGTTAAATTTGGGTGTGGCAGATATATTCTGCCACACCCTTTTAAAAACATTAGAAAGGTTTTATTATGATGACTAACGGATTATCAAATCCATATTTTATTAATAAAAGAGGTTTTATTACTCAAAATGACACCGGTGGACATTACGCTTCTTTTGGGGATATCATGGGTGATGAACATACAAATATTTTAAATATTTTATTAGAAGAAATAGTTAATAAATGTACTCAGTCTGGTTTATTATTAGATACAGTAAAAATAGTTGATAATGAATATCATGCTACAAACAAATCTCTTGTTTTTAATGATTCCTCTAGATCAAGAGACGATGACGGTGAGGATGATCAATTAGTTAATAATATTTTCAATAATTTTCCATCTTATGGACAGATGAACTATATTCACACATACAATCTTCTTTCTGATTATATTGTAAACAAAGAAACCAAAAATGCATTCAGAATCTTTGGAAAAATAGTTTTTAATCAAGTTTTTCAGAATATAAGATATATGGATTCATATGGGTGGGGTCGTTCTATTCCTCCATTTGCAGTATTTACTGTAGGAAAAGAAAAATTAGTTGTTGCTTTAATAGGTATTAATGGAGTAATATCTTTTGTTAGACCAACCATTGATATAATGATTAATGATCAAGTTTATACAGATGATATTATGAAAATTATACATAATGTAATAAATTTTCAGGTAGAACAACATAAACAGTTTTTTAAAGAATTTGATATAAATAACATATCTAATCAATTATTATCAGCATCTATTTCTAAATTAATATCTGGTGGATATACTAAATTAGAAATAAAAGAGATTTCTAATGTGTTTTCCGGTATAATTAGGAACTTTTTAGGAGACGAAGAAATCGCCTCTTCGCTACTTCTAAATAGATCAAGTATATATAGATTAAAAATGTTATCCTTTATAGAGAAAGAAAAAAGTACTAAAGTTAATTCATTCCGTGAAGGTATGAATGCCGGATTAAAGCTGTTTACACCAATGTTTTTAGCCGGATATTCCTATAATTCAAATGGTGATCAATGGGAAAAAGAAGTCAATATTGTTCCAAAATATTGTATTAAATATTCAAAAACATGGGAATTTTTACCTAAAAAACACACTTATTTTATATCAAAATTATATCTCCCAATGGATTCTTTCATAAACTCTTTTGGGGGATCTTTCTCTATAAAGGCAGATGGATTTCACCCCAATGTTAGTGGGTCGAATGTTTGTATTGGTGAGTTAAATCAAGAATGGTCAAATATAATGAATATTAAACATCAGGATTTTAGAAATATAGGGGATCTCAATGAAAAAATCAGAAATTTTCTATTAAAGATTGAGACAACTTTAGAGATTCCTAATTTTGATTCTGCTTTTATGCAATTAGACTCTTTTGAAAATTGTGTAGTACAAGGTTCTATATGGGTTGGAGACAATACCAAAACTAATACAGGTAAACGAACTTTTACCTATTTGGATTAAGGAGAAGAAAACATTATGAGAAGAATGGTATTAATGGATGATTTAATGAAAAAAAATGAGACTAGAGAAGAGAAATACTCTTTTAGAAATCATTTAGAAGAATCTTTTGAGTTTGAAGAAGATGTGTCTGACTGTAGTGAAGAAATGTTTTCTAGAGAGTTTGAAGTTGAATCTAATAAGAATCTTCTTCGATTGGTGGATAATTTTCCTAGTAATATATTGTTAATAGGGACTGGAGGAATAGGATCATGGATATCTTTCTATTTATCTAGAATGAAACCCATATATAATGTAATATTAGTTGATCCGGATATTGTGGAAACCTCTAATTTAGGAAGAACCCCATTTACACTACAAGATGTTGGATATCCTAAGGTGGAAGTTTGTGCCAAAATGATTGTTGAAAATTCACCGCATATTCGCGTTTTTCCTCTTAAAGTATATTTTAATGAAAATGTAATTAATGCTATTAATAATATTTTTCTTTTACCAATAGAAAAATTAGGTAATAAAAAATCATTAGCCATTATAGACTGTCGGGATAATGAGTTTAATGATTATGACATACTAGAAAATATTGATCTGCCTAAAAGTAGTATTGAATTATTTAGAGTAGCATATGACGGAGAATATATTACAATGGATTATAATCCACTAAAAACTGTATCTGGTGGAGCTGGTGGATATGAAACACAACCATCTCAGGTAATACCTTCTTCTTTAGCTGGAATATGTGCGATATTGATGATTCTACAAAGGCATGAATATAAAAATACAGAAATTAATAGTTTTCCAATTACATTTAATGTAACAAGATTGATTGATTATATTTTCTTATCTAAACAAATTTTGCAATATTCTAATACAGATGAAAAGATGTATGATTTATTGAAATCTTTTTATAAAAAGAATAATATAATTAAAAAAGTTGTTGACGAGAATATAATCTTTGCAGATATCTGTTGTTAAAAAAATAGAAAGGAAATGATCAATGTTTGATTTAGAAGGTGAACGGGAAATAGAAATAACAAAACAAATAAAAGACAAAATTAAAAATAAGAGTGAGTTATCAGTAAACAAGCAATTTAATGTAGCTGCCACTATGTCTATTTGTAAAGATATAATAATCGTGGTACCTGAAAAAATAGAAGATATTCTGAAAGAGTTAGATATAAGATTTAGACATGTGGAGTATAGCATTTTTTGTCAATCAGACAGGATAGAAACATCGGAATTAGGTGATACTTTATTCATTTATTTGAAAGATACTTATTATATACCTGAACAATCTGTTAGTGCTGCATTTGTTAATTACGAAGAAGATCATAAGGACTATGATACTGTAATTCATAAACACCCAGATGGCTGTATGAGTTTTAGCGGAACTGATCGGGAGTTTATTAATAGTAATTTTGATTATTCTTTGTTATTTGTTAATAAATCATTCCAAACAGGGAATGCCCGTATACCAATAAATTCGGAAAAAACTATTTATATTACAATGTCTGCAAAAGTTAAGGTCGAGAGAATTATAAAACGTGTTGAAATACCTGAAGACCAATTAGCAAAAATTAAACAAAGAATTGTTATTCATGGTTCTAATGAAACAATACCCAAAAATACATATCTTGAGTATTATGGGAGTAGATTTGGAAGATATACGGTCAATCAATTTCCAGATTTAAACCAAAATAAAAAAGAAGAATTGAATGATGATAATATTGATGATCTCTTTAATTTATTGAATGAGGATAACGACGGTATTCCAGATTATAACCCAAAAAAGAAATCATGGTTTTAAAATAAGTTACAGTAGTGGGGATGCAATATCCCCACCACTTATAAAGGAGAAACATCATGTCTGAATTAACTTTTATTAATGATTATCCTGGGTCAAATATTTATAAGTGTGAAACAAATATATCAATATGTACAATAATATATTCAGGAGAACAATCCCGGGTTTCTATGTATAATAATGAACAGACGATTGTAGGTAAGTTAAAAATGAAATTCGACAGTTCAAATGATATGCAGGATAAAGTTAAACCTCTTTTTCAATTATTTAATGATTGCTTGTTGGATACAAATTTCATAAATAATTGTCATTGGGTTGATATATTAAAACATGTAAAAATTATAGAGTTAGAAAATATACATGCTGCTATGCTAGATGGGGGTGATTCATTTATTTATAGTGATGTAGGAGAAAATTTTATATTTTGGTTAGATCCAATTATAAAAGAAAATGCTAGATTTAAATTTATTTTAGATTTTTGTGTTAAATATAATGAATTGTTAGGGGTAGAAAAAATACAGGAGATCTCAAATGGGTAACTATGAAGATTTAGAAACTCCAAAAATTCCAACTATTTATGTAAAAAGAAAGAAATATGATTTTATTAATAAGGGATATTTAAGAGGTACTCCTGCAGTTAAAGTTGATATAACTACAATTAATGATTCTCCTAAATTTTCACTGAGAAATAATGAGCAGATTGAAGAATTTGCCGATTTAGTAGGTACTGCTCCGACAGATCAATATCCCACACCGGCATTATTTATCGATGTGTCTAGGGATATGTTTATTCCTAATATATCATCACTTTTTTATTTTATAGAATGCCTTATATTTAAGAATAATTTTACTGTTTACTTAAATATGAATGGTGTTTTTAATATTTTAGAAATATACAAAAAAAATTTAATTCAAGAGTTAATTCAAATTTATCTTAATAAAAATCATCAAAATGAAAATTTTTTAAAAAATCTTCATTTTATAATATCCCCCATGACTTTTGTTGAAATGGAATCTTTCGGACTAATGATACCATATGATTCTGTTGTAAGATATTATATGCCTTTGGATAAATCGTGGGACATTCCGTTCTTTAGAGAATATCTTTTATCTAATATACATTTTGAATTAATTTATAGTGGAAATTCTCAGGATACTAAATTTATTAAAGATTTTATTAAATCTTATAATGAAAAGGGGATTGAATTACAAAGAAATAACATGTGCTCAATCTCTTTAGAATATAATGAAAAAATTTATTTGTTTTCATATCAACTAGATGAAGTTAAATCTTTATGTTTAGATAATTCAGTTAGACTAATCGGTTAAAAGGAAATAATATGTGCGGAATAACAGGTTATATATCAAGAGGTTCTGGTGTACATTTTGATGCATTACAAGCATTATTAAAACAAGGGGAAAAACGAGGACATGATGGTTTTGGTTATCATATAGATGGTGAATTTGAAAATTGTCCGGAAGATGCATTTTTTCATTCGGAGTTTTTTCCTAATATACCGGAATCCTATGATTTTTTATTAAAACACTTATCGATATCTCCCAATACAATATTTCTTTCTAATCACAGAGCTGCTCCTGAAACAGAATCCGAAACAGATCCAGATAGATTAAGAGAAACTTTGCAACCGATTGTTATAGGAGAGTATGCTGATTTTGTTTTAGTTCATAATGGGAGTGTTTCAAATTTTATAGTAAATGAATTAAAAGAACATTTCGATTTTGAGACAGATATTGATAGCGAAGCTATTATAAGAGCATATCAATTGTTTAATTATAATATGAAAGATACTATGGAGTATTTATCTGGTGGATTTGCTTTCCTTCTATTAGATAATCGTAAGAGATNNGCTGTGTGTTCTCATAACCCACTTTATTGTGGGTTTGTTAAGGGATATGGATTGTTTTATTCCTCTACTGAACAGGGTATTCTAGATGCCATCTCCGAAATAAAAGGAATACCTATAATTAAAAATACTATTAATATCTGGGAAGATTATTATGTACATAGGGTAAAAGAATATACTATAAATGAAATAGATCTTCAAAGTTTTATGGTTAATGAAACATCGTTTAAACCAAGATATGTTACTAACAATTTTGATCCTTATCTATTAAGAAAAAAAGAAGAAAAAACAGCAGTATTGGTTTCAGCCTCAAGTGGGCTTGATAGTTCTACCACCTTAGCTGTTCTAAAAAGAGCAGGAATGAACCCAATAGCTGTACATTTTAATTACGGACATAGAGGTGGGGATGCTGAATGGTGTTGTATTGAAAGAGTTACTAAAATTTTAGATGTACCTTTATATAAATTTGATATTTCAGAACAAATGGGTATTTTGGATTCTGGTATGTTAACGGACAAGAATGCTAAAATTATTACTGGAACTGATGCTGGTTTAAAAACAACAGCGGCATGGACAGTATATAGAAATCATCTATTTATGACTTATATGGCTGCATTAGCCGAAAAACTTATTATGAGTGGTGAATATTCTGAGATATATTTGACGGGTGGATTTATGAATTTGACAGAGTCTGGTTGTATAGTGGATTGTGAGGATAATTTAATACAACTATTTGATAATTCAGTAGTTACTCCGGGTCAGATATCTGTTGGTACTGAATTACTATCGTACAACTTCGAAACCAATAAGTTGGATAAGACCACTGTTCAAAAAGTTTTTCATACATCACACAAAGAAACTTATAAGATTTCTGTAAAACATACTTCCGATGCGATTACAAAAAATTATTTTCTCTATCTTTCCGGGGAGCATCCTATTCATATAGTGAAAAAAGGTTGGGTAAAAACAAAAGATTTAAATAAAGGAGATGGAGAATTTAGATACAATTTTACGTCCTACAGGATTGATGGTTGGGAAATTACTGATATAGAAATTATCGAGGGTGAACAGGAAATGCTTAATTTCTATTGTGAACCCAATAATAATTTCTTTGTCAATAAAATTTTGACTCATAATTCATACCCCGACAATTCTGAAAGATTTGTAGATGCGGCATTAAAGTTTTTCAAATATTCGATTACTGGTACAAAACTAAAACCACTTTATGGATTATGTAATATTCTTAAGACGGAACAATATATTCTTCTGAGAGAACTTGGGCTTCTTGAACAGTTATCTCCTTGGATGATTTCCTGTGATCGTCCAATTGTATATGAGTATGAATTAGAAGAAAGTGAAAAATTAGATTCAGACGATTTTAATATTATTCATACAGGATTTAATTGTTCAAAAGATGGAAAACCAGCCTGCGGGAGTGGGTTACTATCTTGGTGGGCTGCTAAGATGGCCGGTGTTCCTGATTTGAGAAAATATTATGAAGTTGATGATAAAGATTTTGTAGCATATGAACCAAAATCTGAGTTTAAAGTTAAAGATATAAACTTATTTGATATTGTAAAAAGATTAGAAATACCAGATAAAAACAAACAAATACTAATAGAATCTCTCAAAAAGGAGACCTAAAAATGAATCTTAAAAAAATGATTCAAATAGTAAAACTTGATTTAATTTAAATACGGTAAATAATATTATATAGAAATACTTATTATTTACCTTTCGGGTGGTTTAGGCGACAGTCACCCCTTTTTCTTTCTGGTTTCTATGTTTCACATAGACATACTTAAATAAGGGTTTAAAAAATTAATTTAAAAATCTGTCCTCCGTCTGTGTCTTGCCTCAATTACCCGAAAAACTTTAATAAAACAAAAAAACTAAACAGGAGATAGTTGTATGAAAAAGCATGATTTGTTCTTAGTTAAACTTAAAAATCACTATGAAGAGATTGATTTAGAAAAACTTTTAATGGAAATACCAAATGATTATCATTTAATGTTTTCAGAACTTTGGAATGAGTTTCAAAGTTTAGAAGAAATGATAGATGATAAGAATTTTTATTTATGTTTCTTTATTAGTAAGAAGTTAGAAAAGAATAATATAATTTATTATCATCCTCATAGAGAAGAATGCTTACAAAGTATTATATTAGACAAATTTTTCGAAAAATTAATTATTATACAGAACATCTATAATAACAAAGATCATAATATAATTATTGTATTAAATAATGAATCAACAATTAATATTGGGGTTCAAAATAAAGAAGAAGATTCCGAAAAATCTCTTTTAGGAATTAATGAAATACAATTTACAAAAAACAATTTTACTATTCTGGCAAATTCAGAAGACATCATCACATATGAAGAATGGGCTAACAATAATCCATATAATTTAGAGAACGAAATCACGTTCGATTATTCGCCTATTGATTTCGAAAATGAAAAAGGATAAATATAAAAGGAATGGGTTAAGGAGGTTTTAGTGATTAAAACAGTACTTAATTATTTGGTAATCGCATTTATTGCTTTTAAGTCGATCGCGGGTGAAACAAGTGTAGTTTTGGAATACAAAAATGATTTAGAAAAGTTTAGCTACACATTAAATGAGTTTTTGGGGGATATATATGACAAAGATATAATAAGTATGGATATTGCAGATAATTCTTTTTTTACTGTGGACAAAATCATTACTGATGTTGGTATTTTAGGAAAGTTAGATAAACCCCATGAAGTCATATTATTGGCAACTAAATTAGATAATGAGGATTATTTAAATTCTGAAATAACAGCATATTGTATGGGCCATACTACATCAACAGGAAAACCTGTACGAGAGGGTTATATTGCTGCATCTAGGGATTTAGTTAAAAAAGTAGGATATGGAAAAAATGTGGTTTTATTAAAAGAACAAAAAAATGGTGATATTAATGTATATGGTAAATATGTAATAGAAGACACTATGGCAAGTTATATAAGAAACACATTTGATATTTATATGAAAAAGGAAAGAGATTGTTTAAATTTCGGAAGACAAAGAATGAAAGTAGTTGTTCTTGATTAATTAAAATATAAAAATATAACAAAAAAAGACTAGGAGTCGCTAATGAAGTTAAAGACAATCAACATTGATCGAATAACCGCTGATTTTCCTGAAATTATAAATCCTCGAATGGTAGAGAATAAACGATATTCCAAAGATGGGCTTTTTTCACAACAAATTTTTGGTCCGATAAAATCTTATCATTGTATGTGCTCAAAAAATTCATACAAAGGACCTAGATTTCAAGATAACAAATGTCCAGTATGTAATGTCGATATTATATCTTCAGAGGTTCGAAAAAAGAGATTTGCAAAAATTGAGTTACCTTTTAAAGTTTTAAATCCATTATTTTTTTATATATACTGCCAAAATAGAACAACTGTTAAAAAAATAATAAATGAAATATTATATTATTCTCATGTATATTATTATGATGATGAAGATGAATTACATAAATTGCCTTTCGAAGATGAAGCATTAAAAGATATAGATAACGATAAAAAGTTAATGGGATTATCTGGTGTTGTTAAATATATACAAAAAGATTTAGATCAATTTGACGAAGACGATGACGAAGTTCAAATTAAAGATTATATAAAATATTTAAAAAATAATCTAGATGGAATAACTATGAAAACGGTTTTAGTTATACCTCCTGATTTTCGCCCGTGCGGACAAAATAGTTCGAAAAATTATGTTGCAGATGATGTGAATGATATATATAATAGAATCATTAAAATATCGAATGAATTAAAAAATATTCCTTATGAATTAAGTGAGGATGAAGAAATATACAAAACTAACTTCAGATACTTACAAAAGTTGGTGTTTGAATTAACTGATTTTGTATTTGACAAAATGAGTAAAAAAACTGGGTTAATACGATCTAATATACTTGGAAAACGGGTAGATTTCTCAGGTAGAGCTGTTATTTCTCCTGATCCAACTCTTTTAATAGATGAATGTTATCTACCATATTGGATGGTTCTTGAAATATTTAAACCACATTTAATATCTCATTTTATTAATAGGCGCATCTGTAAAAGATATAATCAAGCAATTAAAATTATAGAAGAACATATTCAAAATAATGATCCGACATATTTTAATATTGTTCAAGAATTTTGTTCTGATAAAATTTGCGTATTAAATAGACAACCCACATTACATAGAATGGGTATATTAGCTTTTAAAATTAAACTACATTTAGAGAATACTGTTAAAATACATCCCATGTTGTGTTCTCCATATAATGCCGATTTTGATGGGGATCAAATGGCTGTATATATTCCTATAACGGATGAAAGTATTCAAAATGTTAAAGATACTTTAATGATAGATAAAAATATTATTTCTCCTACAGATTTGCAAACTATGGCTCGTCCAAACCAAGATATTATTTTGGGTATTTACACAGCTACAAATGCGACTCCGGAAGAATTAGAAAACGGTGAATATGTATTAAATGATATTGTAAAAATGACAAAAGGTCTATATGAATTTAATTCAATATTACCCGATGATTATGAAATTATTGTACATCCAGTAGATGGTAAAGAATTAGTTTCAATTATGAATGATATATCTTTTAGGTATTCTTCTAGTAAAACACTGGAGATATTTGATAAAATTAAAGATCTTGGTTTTAAATATGCTACAAAAAAAGGATATACTCTATCTTTAAAACAGTTATATAAACCAGATTTATTAGAACTTCTTAATAATTTAACGGGTGATAAAAAAGAAGATAGAAATTATTTAGATAACGATCCTATAATTAAAGAAAGATTGAAGGAGTGTGATTTCTCTATATTTATTGAATCTGGTGCTAGAGGTAGCTGGGACCAAGCAAGACAGCTTGTTTTGACTCGTGGGTATATTGCTGGTTCAGATAATAAAGTTAGAGATAATATGATTAAGTCTAGTCTTGTATCGGGCCACAATCCTAGAGAATTCTTTGAAAGTTGTTTTGGTTCTCGAAAAGGTCTTTTAGATACAGCAACATCTACTGGAGATAGTGGATATTTAACTAGACAATTAATATATAGTACTGGTGCAATTGAAATGGACCACGATGTAGAAGATTGTGGAACAGAAGATGGCTTAGAGATTGTAGTAACGAACGATATGATTAAATCTATATTAGGAAGATATTATATTAAGAAAGATGGAACATTAAAACTTATCAAAGTATCTAATAGTGCTAACTTAGTTGGTAAAAAGATTAAACTTAGAAGTCCCATTTATTGTAAAAACAAAAAAGTTTGCAAAAAATGTTATGGAAATTTACACAAAATATTACACAGTAATCAGATTGGTATAATTGCCACACAGACAGTTGGAGAAAGATCAACGCAATTAGTTTTGAGAACTTTCCACACTTCGGGATCGGCAAAAGCATCAAAAGGTGATGGTGGTGGTGATATAAATGAAGATATCATTCATGGAATGAATATCGTAAAGAAAATTTTCCATAAACCATCAGATATATTAAAAGAAGGTGTTACTCCTGAAAAATTGGTTAAAATTTTATTTGAAATATTTGGAAAATTCGGTGGAATTCATTTAGTGCATTTTGAAGTTATTGTTTCTTCTATGATGTGGTTGGGAGACCATCGGTGGAGATTGCACGAACAAAGAAATGAATTTTATCCAGAATACATTAGTATATTACAAGTACCTACGAGGACATCCTGGTTAATGGCTTGTGCTTTTTCAAATTTACGACAAAAATTAATTTCAGGATTGGTGAAAGAGGATGTGGATAATGAATCGTCTATAACATCGTTATTTAGATTATAGGAATAGGAGTACCCATGTACAATCAAAAATTTGTTGATTCACCCATATTTAATAGAAGACGGACAGAATGGACTAAAGAAAATATAATTAAACATGTAGATGATTTATTTAAAAATATAGAAATATTAGATGGTTTTCAATACAAAGGATGTGAATGGGAAGATACTAGTAAAAAAGATGAAAATGAAAAAAAGAAAAATCGAGAGGAATTAAAGAGAAGTATTTTTAGTACACTTAAAGTCTCCATAGAAAATCCACAGGGAAAACTGGCTTCTTATTATATACAGTTTCCGGATTTATTTTATAATCAATTCTTTTATATTGGTGGGTTTCTTAAAATTCCAGTATTCCAATTATTTGATTTTCCGATTCTTTATAGGGAAAATAAAACCAATGATAGAAAACTTTTGAAACTTAGAACTAATGTTCTGTCTATTGGTGTTGATTTAGATAGATCGGACGATGTTATTTTAACTCAATTTTTTAATAAACATGTTCCCATTGAATTGTTAATATGTTCTTTACATACGAGAGAAGAATTTAATCAATTTATTGAAGAACATAGTGATACAGAGAATGAAATATTAAATAAAATTATTGAAAAAACCAATAACATGTATGATTTAAATTTATCTGAAGAGCAGAAATGTAATTTAATTGGTGAAATCTTTTTAACAAAGAATTCTGATAAAACTAAAAAAGGTGAGCAAATACTATTCTCTTTAAAAGTAGCATATGAAGTAGATCATTTTACTAGAAGATTTTTCAAAACAAATTCTTTAGTGTTTGAATTATTAAATGCTATTTATGAAGGTCCTAGATCTGATACAGATTTGAAATATAAACGTATTAGATTTTTAGAATATATATTCGTACCATTAATTTATAAAATATATGAATTGATTATCACATTAAATAAACATAGGAAAGATAAATATCAAATTCCACAAAATGTAATATTGGAAGCATGTAACTATACAGATGGAAAAGATACCAGAACAGCAATAGCAAATATAGTACATTATAATTTTCCGATAAATCCTGTAGGAGAAATTGCTAATTTATTACAATGTAGTTTAGTTGGACCAGGAGGATTTAAGAAAGATAATGTCCCCCCCCATTTACGAGATTTAGATGACTCTCAATTTGGGTTTATTTGTACAGCAGATACTCCAGATAGAGAAGGATGTGGTGTTGTTATGAATCTTGTTCCATGTATTGATATTAATGAGGATGGGACTTTTGGAACTCCTAACGAAGAAGTAACAACATCTTTTCCAATATCTCTAGTTCCATTTTTACAAAATGATGATCCAACTAGATTACAAATGTCTAGTAATCAAATCAAACAATCTATTATGCTTTTAAAGACTGAAAAACCGTTAGTTAGAAGTGGGAATGAAGGTATATATTTAAATGAAACAACATTTTTAAAAAAAGCAGAACATAACGGTACTGTTATTTATAAGGATAAGGATTATTTAATTATCTCTTATGATGTCGATAATTGCGATAAGGTTGAGATATTTAATATTGGATATAGATCTTTATATTTAAATAGTAGTGATAACATTAAGACAACCCTCAATCGCGGCGATAAATTTCGTAAAGGGGATGTTTTATTAAAATCTGATTTTATTAAAGGAGATGAAATATCTTTAGGTCACAATCTCCTAACAGCTGTTATGATTTTTAAAGGATTTAATTATGAAGATGGAATTGTAATTTCTGATAAAGTTGTTGATAAATTAAAGTCTATACATTCGGTAGATTTATCTTACTATATAGAATCTGGACAAGTACTTCTATGGCTAGAGGATGATAAATATAGACCTTTGCCGACACTTAATGAACCATTAATTAAAGGTCAAACTTATGCAAAAATTAAAAATTTAGATTGGGAAGCAGGTGTGCATAATGTTAATTTAGAACCTTTTGAAAAAAAGGCTCCATTAGACTGTATTATTTCAAGTATTAAAATATTTCCAAATTCTTGGAACAAACAAATTATAGAATTTAATAGCGAAATTGATGATTTAATAGATTCTCAATTATCCAGATACAACTCTATTGTACAAGTTCTTAGTTATTACTTGGACGAAATAGAAATAGAAAAATTGTTAAACGTAAGTGGTATATCTGCCTTAAATTGTAGTAAAGACCAGCAAGGAAACTTTTATAATAAAGGCCAAAAGATTGGTGGTATTTATCTAGAAGTTAACGGGGTTTATACTGAATCTATATCTACGGGTGATAAACTAGCTAACAGACATGGAAATAAAGGGGTAATAGCAAAAGTAGTACCAGAAGATGAAATGCCTGTATTGGAAGACGGGCGCCATATTGAGATAATAATTAATCCGTTAGGTATTATATCTAGAATGAATCCTGGACAATTATTCGAATTACATTTAGGAGAAGCTTTATATCAATTAAAGAAAAGAATGAAATCTTTAGAATATCAAGAGGCTTTCGATTTATTAAAATCTTTCCTATATACACTTGACGAAAGTAATAATTATTGGGTTGCTTCTAAAATTCTAAAAGAGTTTGATGAGAACTTTAAAAACTCTAGTCAAACAAGAGAAGACTTAAATAAAGCAATAGATCAATTATATTTTATAGCTCCACCGTTTGAATCTCCAAGTCCTGAAAAATTAATAGATGTTATGAATTTAGTTGGAGCTAAATTTGAGCAGAATGTTAAATATTCAGATGTGGAAGTAGATCATCCTGTTTCAGTTGGTTATCTGTATTTTCATAAATTAGTACACAGATCTTCTGATAAAATAGGAGCCAGATCAATAGGACCGTATAATAAAAAAACATCCCAACCCTTAGGTGGAAAAACAAATCATGGTGGACATCGTTTAGGGGAAATGGAGGTATGGGCATTATTGGCTCATGGATCAGATGTATTTTTGAAGGATTTGCTAACAATTCATTCTGACTCAGTTGGACTAAAGAATCAAGTAATAACTAAAATATTAGAGAATCCATCTCTAATTAATGAAGAAGAAGAATTAGAAACAAAACCACAATCGTTAAAGATTATGGAATCTTATTTAAACATTGTTGGTATAGGTATTGAAAATGGCGATTTAGAAGAAAATTCTTTAGATATTTTCAAACAAGAAAAATACAAAAGATAGGAGGTATATATGGAAGAACAATCTGATTTATTTGAAGATAAAATAAATTTTGTACAAGATTCTGAATTAGAAGAAGGAGATTATGTAAATAATGTATTTGAGGATCGTCCTGGATTAGGCTTCGTTGGACTTAAACCTAAATATATTACAGCGATGAGGCAAATAGAAGCCGCATGGGTTCAGATACTCAATGCTTTACATGATTCATATGGATTAGACATTAATGATCCTAATTTTCATGAAACACCAAAACGTATTTCTAGGATGATGGTTTTGGAGAGATGTAATGGTATAAATTCAGAAAACTTATGTAGAAAAATATTAGGGAAATCTTTTCCCGCTATGGGTGAAAGAGAAGATGATCAATTAGTAGTAACAACAAATCCAGCAATTGTTTATAGTTTATGCCCACACCATTTTGAGAATGTTGAATATCATATATGGACCGGATATATTCCAAAAGAAAAATTTATAGGAATTTCAAAATTTAGTAGAGTTGTAGATTTATATGTTAGACAACCAAAACTACAAGAAAGTTTAACAAGTGGTTTGGTTGATATTATTCAAGAGGAATTAGACCCCAAAGGATCAATCGTTATAGTTAAGGGTTGGCATGACTGTATGATATGTCGTGGAGCCAAATCTAATCCTAAACAATGTATGATTACAAGCGCCATGCGGGGTTTATTTTCCACACCAGGTCAACACACATTTAAAGAAGAATTTATGCAACTTTGTAAACAGACTGGTTTATAAGAAAGATCTTAGAAAGGATCAATATGACTACACAAACTGTTGGTATTGAAAACACTGTTAATAATATTCTTGACGAAGCAATTAATGAAATAGAACGAACTAGAGAAAATATTAGACAAAATTTAAATTTAATTGATTTTGTGAATATATCCTTTTCTGAATTTGTAGAAAAGGTTGATGGTATGAGTATTTTTGAAAATGATTCTATTGATCCTCCATTAAGTAAAGATCAACTGTTAATCTTTTTTGTACACGAGGGTGAACATATTGCGGTGTTATCCTCACCCACTCATATTATTCCATACATTCCAAATTCAAATATAACTATATTTACAAAGACAAGTAAGAATAAAGTGATTGAGAATGGATTTTTATTTAATATGGAATCATCTACAGATAATATTGGTATTACTGTATTTGTTCCATATATGACAGGAAAAAAGATTTATGGATTTTTTAAGTATATTCATAGAGAAGAATTACTTAAACCCATACGACAATATTTTCATGTTGGATCTTGCAAAGAAGATGAAGTTATTCCTTCTGTATCGCTTCCTATCATAGAACCAAGATCAATTGAAAGCAATATTACTGAAGAAGATAAAGTTATGGCAGCAAATTGTTCTCCTCGTTTTGATAAATTATCAAAAACATGGACCAAAGTAATAGATGCTATTGATGATTATCATTATATTTTACATAAAACTATTGACGCTAATTATATTGAAAAAATTATGATTGCTAATAAACAGTTATCTTACCCCAGAATGAATGATGATGGTGGTGATACTACAGTGGTATGATTAATAAAACATGTCCTTTAGTTCTATCTCAATGCTATGAATATGATTTTACTGCGTGTGGATATCGTATTCTAAAAAACATTGGGTGGGACTTATCGGGCATTGATTTTGAAAATAAAGAGAAAAGAAATATACAAATAGGATTAATACAAAGAGATAATCCTAAAATTGCTAGATTTATACATGATAGTGTAAATAGTTTAATAGATAATTATTTAATAGAAAATAATATTGGAGAAGATGAGTTAATCTTAAGACAATTTGATGGTGTTACCGTAACAAAGAAATTTAAGATTTTAAATTCATCTTTACCAATTAAGTTGACATCTGTAATTTCCAAGTTAATTATTTCATTTGATAGAAAGAAATGGATGAAAATAAATGATAAAGTAGTAGTTAAAGGATTATCACATACTCCTATTGATTGTTCTTTCTACAATTTATTTCAGAATCTGAATTTCACAAATAAAAAAATATTGGTAGATCAGTTAGAAACAATACGAATAAATATTTACAAGTATCCGAAAATTGAATGGTTTGTTTTTGAAGATGAAGACGATACTTTTTCTGTACCTATTATAGATGAAGGTTTTTTGAGTTTTAGAAGATCTTCTCTTAGTATTTTAAAAAAGAGTGATCTTGACTGTCGATATATTTGGTCCGAGTTTGTTTGGCCGTTTATTGAATCAATTATATTAACAATTTAGAAGATTAATCAATTAAATAAATTAATTGATTAAGTGTTTGGTTAAAAATAGAAAGAGGAACCACTCTGGTTTTTGTATTTAATAGATTACAAACATACTTAGTGATTCCAATAAATTTAATTATTATTATTTAGAAATTAGTTTTAACCAAACAAACTCGGATCTTCTTTTCTTTTAACCCAGAAGGATTAATTAATGCAACACATGCTTTGTATTGGACCAGGGAAAAATATAATTAATGAAGGAAAATACATTTTAAAACATGCAAAACAGGATGATCCAAATGTGTTTATACATTTTGTTGATCAATCTTTTAAAGAAATGTCTTTTCTAGATGATGTTGAAGTATATAAAAAAATATATGATGAATCACAAAAAGAGAAAAGAATTCAAACAAAAATATATGGAGATGATATATTTACTTTTTTAGAGAATTACAAAATTAGGAATATAAGTTATATTGTAGCAAATAGAGTTTTTGAACACATCCCACGAGAAAAAATGTTTTATCTTTTATATTTGTTAAAAGATATTTCCGAAGATGGTGCTATATTATCTATAGTGGTACCAAACTTTATAGAAATATTTGAAAAACTTTTAACTTTGGATAAAAATTTACTGCCAGAAAATTTTGAAAAAAAAGACAGTAAATGGAAGAATTTTTCTCCAAGCTATATTGACCAAGTATCCCAATTTGAAAAATCTTTGATTGATATACATACTGAAATCTTTAATGAACCGTCCGATCCTCATAGAATTGTTTGGACTCCTGGTTTAGCAAAGTATTATATAGAATTGGAAAACTATTGGAAAATTACAAATATTGATAAAATTAGTTTGGATAATCGCGAGTGGTATTTAAAAATTCTATCAACTGTGACAGGATAAATTAGTGTGTTGTTTTAATTTTAACAAGGAGTATTAATGACATGGAGCAAGCTCGACCGAACGAACGTATTTTGAAGACTGTTGAAATTCCCGATTATGATAATGATCCAACCAAAGGTGGGACAACTATCGTAAGAGTAATACAATATAAGGATTTTTGTCCAAAGATTGTTATTCGAAGAAAGATAACAGATAAAACAACTGGTGAAGATAAAGAAATTCCATTTGCTGAAGTTCCTGGATTTTCAGCCGAAAAGGTAGGCAGCGTAATTTCAAAATTCGGTATTTCCATTAGTGAACAATGGAAAAAGAAAAAAGAGGCGGAGAAAAAGAGTAACATCGACGAAGAAGATATTCCTTTGTAAGAACCCATTTCCTCAACCTCGGAATGAGTCACCCACCCGGATTAATTTTCGGGTGGGTGATTTCCTATTTATGAAAGGACAGTATGGATACAAAAAGTAACTCAAAAAACAAAATAAAATTACCATTACACAAAGCTGTAGATTTAGTTTTAAATAACGCAGAATTAAGATTAAAAGGATTAGAATATAACTTATTTTATATTATTGATAAACCAGGAGCTGGTAAAACCAGAACTATTGAAAAAAGTGTTTTAGATAAAGGGTGGGGTTTCTTATCGTATTCACCAGCACTAGAAAGAGTGGAGAAGTTTGGGGGAATACCTGACATTTTTTGGACAGATACTATCTCACAAATGAATGTAGAAGAAAAAAAAGAGTTAAGGACTATTTGGTCAATACCTCAGATGATTACTGAAATTAATGATTGTGCCAAAAAATATCCAATAGTTATTGTTTTATTAGATGATTGGCATTTATGTGATGAGGATATACAAAGAATTGGGTTTGAATTATTCACATATTATAAATTGAATAATAATCCAATTAGTAAAAATGTTGTTTTTGTTTTAGCAGGAAATGAAACATCCGCCGCCGGGGCAA